>Ga0308400_1000045_pt1 | contig 48648 bp, 36 predicted proteins | sample HotsprSampOS1265_FD_203451 | JGI IMG/M metagenome (GOLD analysis project Ga0308400, IMG submission 203451) | Hot spring phototrophic mat microbial communities from Octopus Spring, Yellowstone National Park, Wyoming, United States - 20060914_OS12-65 ...
AGCAGAACAACCTGGAGGCGACGGCGGGAATCGAACCCGCGAATGGCGGTTTTGCAGACCGCTGCATTACCACTTTGCTACGTCGCCAGCACCCATATTTTAGCACAGCACGGCCAACCTCGCAACTATGGTGGTGATCGATAGGGTTTTTCAACGTTCTCACCGTACTCGGTAGTAGTAATGAGGAGCGGAATGAAGCTTGAGCGCAGGATTCACCACTCGTCGGCAGCACATGCGGAGCACGCTTGGCGGCCATCAGATCACCCTTCTCCCGCAGCGCGGGAGAGGGGCTGGGGGTGAGGGCCGCCCGCAGCGCGAGAGCGGGGCTGGGGGTGAGGGCTGCCCGCTCGGCAGCAGGAACGTGTGGCGGATGGCGGAGCAGAATGTTGGCCCCCACGCAGTGGTTGCAGATGCACGGTTCGTACCCAGGTATCACTCAACTGCGACCAGGAATCGTTCCCCAGATCAACCACGAAACTCCATTTTCCGTTTGGGGTAATTCGACCGCTGGCAAATCACCAATCGGATACCAGCGTAATGCTGTACCACGTGCAGTTTGTACTACCGCAGCGATTCCGCTACCGTCAGGAGCCCAGCGAATGAGAAGAGGGGTTTCGCGAAACGGTGGTCGTAGCCTGGTTAATGTGCCATCGGGCGACTGCTGGGTCAGGGTAAAGGTAAAACCGTCATTGACACGCTCGACGGCAACAAAGAGCAGATCATCGCCTTTGAGGAAGGGAGCACGGGCCAGGACGCCATCAGCAGTACGTGGCTGTGCTTGCAGGGTTTGTACGTCTACCTGCCAGATACCGGGACCGGTAGGTGGGCCGATGAGGAAGAGCGCGGCGCTGCCATCACTAAGCCAGACAGCTTCTCCACACATGCTCTGCATACCCTCTGGCAGGATCGGGCGACGCAGTTCCTGGCGTTGCGCTTGCCAGAACACCAGCTCGCAATCGTCGTAAAATGTGGCCGACGACTCGACTATCAATGTGTTCCCTGTTGAATCCCAGAGGAATGGATAATACCTGCGTACTGAGCGAGACGGATTCGTTGGATTATCAACAGGATCATCGGCAAGAACTAATTCGAGCGGCCCTCCACTCGCCGCGATCCGGTAGAGACCGTCAGGGAGATCACGGATTTCACGGTTGTTTTGAAACCGGAGATAGATCAGAGCGCCGTCAGGTGACCAGCGTACCGCACTGAGCTGATGCCCGGCTTCCTCGTAAATGATCTGGGGATTATTGCCGTCAAGATCCGTGCGTACCAGTCGGTCACCGGCAGCCGCACCCACCACGTAAACCATCCCGGCGGTAGGGTGAATATCCATATCACTGATTGGCGGAATACCGGCGTATTCAATTCGTTCACGGGTTAGTTGGCGACGAGTCGCGCCATCACGTTCGATACGCGCAATCTGTCCACGGTCGAGTACGTACAATGGCGCCGGTAACAGTGGGATGTCTGGTGTTGGACGTACCACTGCTGCGGTTGGTGATGGGGTGGGCAGTGAGGTCGTGGTACTACAGGCGATCAGTCCAGCCAGTAGCACGATGAACAAACGATAGCGCATAGCAGTATCAATCTTGTTGCAAATAAGCTCACTTTAAAGCCAAGTGAAACGGTTTTGGTAATAACAATCTGATATGTTAATGGTAAAAAGAAGCACCGGTTGTTAGTATACGACATCTGTTCGATGATTGAATCATAATATAATATGATTAACACGGAATAGTGATCTTCTGTATACTGAAACATTGTATGAATATATGAATTCAGATCATCTACTCACAGCCTTCTTTACCCATATATTCCCCTTGGAAACTCCGTTTGCCAACCGACAGCAGTACGGTGCAGTGATCTTGTGGCCGATTTTTAGCACTCTGGCGCTTATTGCCGGTCTGTTTAGCATTGTCAGCCCATTTCTCTACGCCCAACCAGCAATCCCACTGCTGGCGTCGGCAGTAATGACCATTACGTTTACAGGAGGGGCCTGGATGGTACGCCGTGGAGCGGTCTACACAGGCACCGGTCTGGTATGCGGCGTCCTCTGGTTCGTCATTACCGTTACAGCTCTTTTCAGCGGTGGTGTGCGTAGCTCGGCAGTGCTGCACTACGTTCTTGTTGTGTTACTGACCGGTATTGGATTTGGTCGCTACGGAGCATCAGGTGCTGCGCTGGTAAGTAGCGCCACGATGTTGGGGCTATGGCTTCTCGAATTGACTGGCTGGCTACCACAGACGACGCAGTTATTAGAGACATCGCTCGTCTATACCATTCTGATCGCGGTGATCCTACTCCTAACCGGTATCATTATTTTCATCGTTGATGCGCAACTTTCCGCTGCCCTACGCCAGAGTCGTCAGGAGGCTACCGAACGTAAACGAGCCGAGCAATGGCTGCGGCAGGCACTGCTGGCAGCGCGCGCCGGGGCCTGGGAGTGGGATGCCCAGGCCCGAACCATTCGTTGGTCGCCAGAAAATTATCCTCTGCTTGCCATCGAACCCACCCGCGAAAAACTTACTTTCCGCACCTGGCTGGCGCGTATTCATCCCGATGATCAGGCTACTGTTCGGGCAGCAGTTGACCGTGCTATCAGCAACATTCAGGAATTGACCGTTGATTTTCGGGTGATCTTACCCGATGGCACAATCCGCTGGTTGCGTGGCATCGGTCAGCCGGTCGTAGATGCACAAGGCGTGTTGCAGGGCATGTACGGACTTCAAATTGATATTACCGCACAGAAAACGATTGAAACCGAGCTGCAACGTAGCCAACTCTACTACCGTGGTCTGGTCGAAGATATGCCGGCCTTGATCTGTCGTTTCCTGGCCGATGGAACACTGACGTTTGTGAATGATCGCTACTGCCAGACATTCCAGCGTTCACGCGAGGAACTTATCGGTTTCAATTTCTATGAGCTAATTCCCCCCGAACGACGGGCACAGGTTGCCGCTGATATTCGTCAGCTTACCCCTGAGCAGCCGACCATGGAACATGAGCATGAGGTGTTGCAACCCGATGGCACAATCGGCTGGCAACACTGGATCAATCGTCTACTGTTAGATGATAACGGCGTACCGATAGAGTATCAGGCGCTGGGAATTGATGTTACTGAACGAAAGAAGGCCGAAATTGAACGTGAACGTTTGCTGAATGAACTGACTGCGCGCAACACAGAACTGGAACAATTTGCGTACACGGTCTCGCACGATCTCAAAAGTCCACTCATTACGATTAAAGGCTTTGCCAGTTATATTCAACGCGACCTGGAAGCGGGTAATTTAGAGCGGATTCCTGCCGATCTGCAACGAATCATCGCCGCTGCCGACCGTATGTACCAGCTCCTCGAAGATCTGCTCAATCTGTCACGGGCGGGTAGGAAACTCAGCCAGCCCAGCCGGATCGGTCTGGGACTATTGATCAGTGAGGCAGCAGCCAGTGTGAGTAGCCGACTAGCCGAACGGAATGTCTACCTCAATCTGCCACCAAACCTGCCGGAAATTTACGGTGATCGGACACGGTTGCGTGAAGTGTTTCAGAATCTGATCGATAACGCAGCGAAATTTATGGGTGACCAGCCGTCACCGCAGATTTGGATCGAAGCCCGACCTGCCGATCAACCCGGTTTTGTTCTCGTTAGTGTTCGTGATAATGGGATCGGCATCGAACCACGTCACGCGCAGCGCATATTCGGTCTCTTCGAGCGTCTCAATATGCAGATTGAGGGCACCGGTATCGGTCTGGCGCTGGCACGCCGCATTGTCGAAGCGCACGGTGGTAAGATATGGGTGGAATCAGAAGGCTTGGGAAAAGGTGCAACGTTTTATCTCACATTGCCACAGCCACCTGTATCAGAGTAAGTTATGGTAAGGAGTACAATCATGTCGGGCAGTATCGATCCAGTCGTGATTCTACTGGTGGAAGATAACCCTGATCACACTGAACTGATCACTCGTGTGCTGAACGATCATCGGATTCCTAACCGCATTATTCACGTTGCAGATGGTGAAGCGGCACTTCATTATCTGCGACGGCAAGCACCATACACCGATCCGGAAACTAATCCATCCCCTCATATCGTGTTGCTTGATTTGCAACTCCCACGCTTGGGCGGTCTTGAGGTGTTGCAAGCGATCAAAACTGACCCTACGTTCCGGCATCTTCCGGTGGTAATCGTGACAACATCGCGGATGGAGAGCGATATTCGCCTGGCGTATCAGTTTCATGCCAACAGTTATCTGGTCAAGCCGGTCGATTTTGAGCAGTTTATCCGGATGATGAACGATTTGGGTGATTACTGGCTGGAATGGAATCAGGTACTTCATGCATGAAACGAGCATGATGAGGTACCAGGCACACGCTTCCGAGTCTGCATTTAGATTGGCGGGTAGTTTGCAGTGAAACCACACATTTTGTTAGTTGAAGACAATCTCGATCATGTTGCGCTTATCCAACGGGCATTTGAACACAGTGCAGTACAGATCACGGCTACATCATCGCTCCACGAAGCCCGACAACTCTTAGCAACACACTCCTTCGACCTGATTATTTGCGATTTGTACATGCCTGATGGTCGTAGTGATGAATTGCTGATCATCACGGATGCAGATGTACCCTTACCGGTCGTTTTAATGACCGGCCATGGTGATGAACAAACTGCGGTAGCAGCACTTAAGGCGGGGGCATTGGATTATGTGGTAAAGACGCCAGCAACTCTTCTCGAACTTCCGCGGATCGCCGAACGTGCGTTGCGTGAGCGCCGGTTATTCATCGAACGACAAGAGGCTTTACAGGCCTTACAGCGGAACGAACGTCTCTTTCGCGCAATGATTGAACGCAGCAGTGATGCAGTTTTAATTGTCGATCGGCATGGGTTGGTTCGCTATGCCAGTCCCTCGACTCGTCATCTGCTCGGCTATCAGGTAGAGGGCTTTCTGTCACAACCAGTTTCTAGCTTCACCTTTATTCATCCGGCTGATCGTGAACGGGTCAAACATACCTTTTTTGATTTAGTTCGACAATCTGGCGCCTCGACGATCACCGAGTTTCGTGTGCTTCGGGCTGGTGGTGGCTGGCGCTGGATCGAAGCAACTGCGTCTAACTGGCTCGATGATCCGGCGGTAGAGGGGGTCATCGTTAACTACCGCGATGTGACCGAACGAAAATTGATGGAGTTGCGCCTGCAACACGGAGTTTTGCACGACGCACTCACCGGTTTGCCAAACCGTCTGCTTTTGAGTGATCGGTTATCTCAGGCGATCAAACGGAGCCAACGTCATCCTGACTACCACTTTGCCGTGATCTTCCTTGATCTCGACCGTTTCAAGTTTATCAATGACAGTTTTGGTCATCCGGTTGGCGATCGATACTTGGTGGCAGTTGCGACACGATTGTACCGGTGTCTGCGCGCTATTGACACGTGTGCGCGCATGGGTGGTGATGAGTTTGTTATCCTGCTTGATGATATAGCTTCCGTTGATCAGGTAATCAGCGTCGCAGAGCGTATCTTACAGCAGTTAGATCGTCCGCTTGAGGTTAGCGGTCATCTCCTCCATTCCTCTGCCAGTATGGGCATCGTGTTCGGCTCGGCAGAATATAACGATCCTGCTGAAGTATTACGTGACGCCGATATTGCAATGTACCGGGCAAAAGCAGCCGGGAAATCACGCTACGTTGTCTTTCAACCAGCTATGCGCGAAGCAGCGCAGGCCCGGCTGGCGCTTGAACATGATTTGCGACGGGCAGTAACATTGCGCGAGTTTGTCGTCTACTACCAGCCAATTGTTAACATTCATTCGGGGAAATTGATCGGGTTTGAGGCGTTGGTGCGCTGGCAACACCCGGTGCACGGACTGCTCTCACCAGCAGCTTTTCTAAACATTGCCGAAGAGATCGGTTTGGGAACCGCGATTGGTTGGCAGGTCGTAGAACTTGTCTGCCAGCAACTGGCCGAATGGCGACAAACGTTATCGGCCAACGATCTGTCAATTCACGTAAACCTTTCGGCGCGCCAGTTTATGGTGCCCGATCTCTATGCGCGACTCGTGCAGGTATTAGAACAGTACAACATACCACCGCAATCAATTAAACTAGAACTCACCGAAAACACCTTGATGGAATACAGTCAAGAGGCGGCAGCAGTGTTAGCGCAACTTCGCAATTATGGTATCCAGATCGTGCTTGATGATTTTGGGGTTGGTTATTCGTCATTGAGTTATTTGATGCAATTGCCAATCGATCAGATTAAAATTGATCGGAACTTTATTATTCAAATCGATCAGAATCATCATTCGCAAGCGATTGTGAATGCTATTGTCAATTTAGCGCGTGGACTTCATCTGGAAGTGGTTGCCGAAGGTCTGGAAACTGTTGAGCAGGTTGAACGGATGCGTATGGTAGGATGCGATTATGGTCAGGGATATTTGCTCGGTCAACCATTGCCAACCGAAGAAGCAAGTCAGTTCCTGCAACGAGCAATGATGTAATGTCTGCATTCTTCCTAGCAGTGGGATTGGCGGACAATCCATTGTTCGCTAGTGCGTACAGTTGCCAGTCGGTGTATACTCAGATTGGACTGTTGTATGTGTAGCGGAGAACATTTCACGCATGCTGACACACCTCACTCTACCGGCTGCGCTGCAAGCCCTTTTTCCCTTTCGGGTTGGCGAGTACGCTCTACTCGGCGGTACTGGCGTTATTCGCTATGTCGACGAAGGCACAGGAATACCGGTTGTGATGCTTCATGGGAATCCAACCTGGTCTTTCTTTTACCGACGCCTGATTATGGCACTCCGTGACCGACGGCGGGTGATCGCGCCTGACCATCTTGGCTGTGGGTTATCAGACAAACCACTACACTACCCGTATTGCCTCGCCAACCATATTCGTCATCTTGAACAACTGTTGGCCTGGCTCAACCTGGGGCCGGTTGATCTGGTGGTTCATGATTGGGGTGGTGCCATCGGAATGGGATGGGCTGTTCGCCATCCTGAACTGGTGCGGCGGATCGTATTGCTGAATACGGCGGCATTTCTCTCGCCGTATGTGCCGTGGCGTATTGCGGTAGGGAAGTTGCCGTGGATCGGCGAATGGGCCATCCGGCACGTGAATGCCTTTGCCCTTGCCGCTACAGTGATGGCCGTCACACGACCGTTAGATCCGGCAGTGCGGGCCGGTTATCTCTGGCCATATCAGACGCCGGCTGATCGGGTGGCAATTGCCCGTTTTGTGCAAGATATTCCACTCCATCCAGGACACCGAACCTGGCCGGTTGTTGATGCTATTGATCGCGATCTAGTGGTGCTTCGTCACAAAGCGGTGCGCATTTTTTGGGGCGGACGCGATTGGTGTTTCGACGATCGCTTTCTGGCCGGATGGTTGACCCGTTTCCCGACCGCGTATGTGACCCGCCTTGATGATGCCGGGCATTACGTATTGGAAGACGCCTCTGATACGATGATTGCATACTTGGCACAGTGGTTGCTGGCAGAATGAGGAGCATTATCTATGTACCGTGAGACTATTCAGCCGCCGGTTGCAATGCGGAAACCGGTGATTATCCGCTTACACGGCGACGAGATTGTTGATGAATTTGCCTGGCTTGAGGATCGGAACGATCCGGCAGTGATTGCCTATCTCGAAGCGGAAAATGCGTATGCCGAGGCAGTTATGGCACCGACAGCAACTTTGCGCGAGCGGCTCTACCACGAGATGCGTGGTCGTATCAAGGAAGATGATTGTTCGGTACCGGTTCCTCGCGGTCGTTACCGCTACTACACCCGCACCGAACAGGGTGCTGAGTACCCGTTGATGTGCCGGAAAGTCGGTGATGATGGTCCCGAAGAGGTTTTACTTGACCTGAATGCCCTGGCTACTGGGCATGCCTTTTGCCGTCTTGGCCCGTATGAGCCGTCACCTGATCAGCAGCGGCTGGCGTATGGTCTCGATACAACCGGTTCCATCATTTTTACCCTGTTTATCAAGGATTTGGCAAGCGGTACAGTGCTGGATGCCCCGATTGAACGTGTTGATGACGCGCAGTGGGCTGACGATCAAACCCTCTTTTACACTGTCTACGATGACTCACACCGTTCGTATCGCCTCTATCGCCACGTGCTCGGTACCTCACCTGCCGATGATGTCTTGATCTACGAAGAGACCGATGAGCGTTTCCATCTCAGCTTGCGGCGAAGTCGCTCCGGTACGTACTTGCTGCTCACCTGTTATAGCCACAACGGCACTGAAGTGCATTATCTCCCAACGGCAACTCCTTTTGCCGAATGGCAGGTGATCTATCCACGTCGTCCGCAGATTGAATACTTTGTCGATCACCACGGCGATCACTTCTACATCAGAACGAATGACGGCGCCGAGAATTTTCGGCTTCTGCGCGCCCCGGTGAGCGATCCAACGAACACGGTTGAAATCTTGCCAGGACGTGACGATACCCTGCTTGATCGCATTGATTGCTTTGCCGATTATCTGGTCGTCTACGAGCGACGGGCCGGTTTGCGGCAGATTCGGATTAGTGATCCAGATGGGAATCACCCGCGCTACATTGACTTCCCCGAACCGGTTTATACCTGTTGGGCAGACGAAAATGTAGAATTTGCTACCGATCAACTTCGGTTGCTGTATAGCTCACTGGTAACACCGCCATCGGTGATCAGCTACGACATGCGGTATGGCACGTGGCAGGTGCTAAAGCAAGAAGAGATTCCCTCTGGCTACGATCCGTCGCTCTATGTGAGTGAGCGATTGACCGCAACTGCACCCGATGGTGCACAGGTCCCGATCTCTATCGTTTATCGCCGTGATCGACCGCGTCAGGGTGGCCCCTGTCTGTTATGCGGGTACGGGGCGTATGGCTACAGCTATGATCCGGTGTTCGACAGTAAGCGACTGAGTCTGCTTGATCGGGGGTTTGCCGTCGCGATCGCGCATGTCCGTGGTGGTCAGGAGCTGGGACGGCAATGGTACGAACAAGGTCGGCTGCGGCACAAGCCAAATACGTTCAGCGATTTTATCGCCTGCGCCGAACACTTGATTGCGGAAGGCTACACCTCGCCATCACAACTGGCGATCAATGGGCGGAGTGCTGGTGGTCTGCTGATGGCAGCCGTTGTCAATGCCCGTCCCGATCTGTTTCAGGCCGTAGTCGCCGGAGTTCCGTTCACGAATGTGATTATTGCGATGCTCAAGCCCGATCTGCCACTGACAGTTACCGAGTGGGAGCAATGGGGGAATCCGGTAATTGAGGCCGAGTATCTTGTCATGCGAGCTTACGATCCCTACCTGAACCTCAAATCAGGACCGTATCCTCACATCCTAGTTACTGCCGGGCTATACGACTTACAGGTACCGTACTGGGATCCGGCGAAGTGGGTAGCAAAACTGCGCACGATGAAGACCAACGACACTATGCTTCTGCTGCGCACCAATTTGCAAGCCGGGCATAGCGGTCATTCGGGTCGGTTCGCCCGTCTTGAAGAGTTTGCCTGGGAATATGCTTTCATCCTGACCGCCCTGGGTATCGAACAGTAGTGTGACGAGAGGGCACCAATGGTCAACACGCTATCGGTAGCGCAGCATGCGCTGCGTTCAGCGCCAACGGGAACAAATGTTGCCCGCTACCTGTCGTGGATGGCGCAGGAACACCCCGAACAGACCGCCGTCATTAGCGGGATCGGGCGAGATCGGGCGGGTAAGGTTATCTATCGGCGGCAGAGTTTTGCCGCATTGCATGCGGCCAGTGATCGGCTGGCCTGGGGGCTGACAGCCTACGGTCTGAAGCGGGCAATGCGGGTATTGCTGATGGTTCCGGCGGGAGAGCCGTTGATTCGGCTGACGTTTGCGCTGTTGAAAGCCGGTTGTGTACCGATCTTGATTGATCCGGCAATGGGACGACGAAATCTTGCGCAATGTATTGCTGAAGCCGCACCAGAGGCCTTGATCGGGGTACCACGTGCCCATCTCCTGCGTTTGATCTTTCCTCGTGCCTGCGCGACAATCAGATATGCAGTTTCAGTGGGGCCAGCCATCCCCGGTGCGGCTGCCCTCCGCGAACTGGATCTCCCAATGCGAACGCCGTTCCCCCTGGTCGAGACGACGGCTGATGATCCAGCGGCGATTGTCTTTACCAGTGGGAGTACCGGCGTCCCGAAGGGTGTTCTCTACACGCATGGTATGTTTGAGGCGCAGATTCATATCTTGCGCGACCTATTTGGAATTGCGCCAGGCGAGATCGAGATGCCGGCTTTTCCACTGTTCGCGCTGTTCAACGTGGCATTAGGAGTCACGTCGGCAATTCCGCCCATTGACCCAACCCGTCCAGCACAGTGCGATCCGGCAGCAGTGGTTGAGTTTATTCGCGACCTGGGTGTGACCTCAACATTTGGCTCACCGGCAATTTGGGAGAAGGTGACTACCTACTGTCTGGCGCATGATATTCAACTACCGTCGTTACGGCGCGTCTTGATGGCTGGTGCGCCGGTGCCACTCCACCTGCATGAGCGTCTGCACCGGATTCTGGTACCGCCAGCCGATAGCTACACGCCTTATGGCGCTACTGAAGCACTACCGGTCAGCTCGATCAGTGGTCGCGACATCCTGAAGGCCCACACCGAGCGGCCGTCACCACTGGCCGGTACGTGTATTGGCTATCCGGTTCCGGGTATGGAAGTGGCAATCATCCCAATCAGTGATGAGCCAATCGCCGATTGGCGTGATGTCCAACGCTTACCGGCAGAAGTGATTGGCGAGATTTGCGTGCGCGGCCCGACGGTGACTCGCACTTACGTCGGACGACCACGAGCCACTGCGTTGGCTAAGATCACTGATGGCGAGCACGTCTGGCATCGAATGGGAGATTTGGGTTACTTCGATGAACAGGGGCGATTGTGGTTTTACGGACGGAAGAGTCAACGTGTGATCACTGCCAGTGGGACACTGTTCACCGAACCGATTGAACGTTTCTTCAACCAGCATCCGGCCGTTGCCCGCTCGGCACTGGTTGGCGTTGGTTCACCCGGTGCTCAGATGCCGGTTGTCGTGGTTGAACGCAACCGCGCAGTAACGATGTCGCCCTCGCGACTGATAGCTGAATTACGTCAACTAGCGGCAACGAGCGATACGACTGCACAAATCCAGAACTTTCTGATCCATCCCTCGTTCCCGGTTGATATCCGCCATAACGCAAAGATTTTTCGTGAGCAATTAGCACAATGGGCAGCACATCGTTTGGGCGTCGCTGAATAACGAGCTATGATCGCATTAGTAACCGGTGGAAATGGTTTTGTCGGGCGTTATATTGTCGAACATCTGCTGGCCCGTGGCGATCATGTCAGGGTTATCGGTCGTGGAACCTATCCAGAATTGCAGGCACAGGGGGTTGAAACCTTCCAGGCCGATCTATCGTTGCCTGAAGCAGCGGCAGTGCTGGCGCGGGCTATGCGGGGTGTCACAACAGTGTTTCACGTGGCGGCGAAAGCCGGTTTATGGGGGCGTTACGATGACTTTTACCGGGCAAATGTCAGCGCGACTCAGCGCATTGTGAAAGCAGCGATCCGGGCCGGAGTGCCCAAACTGGTATACACCTCGACTCCGTCTGTTGTCATCGGCGACGACGACATCCACGGCGGTGATGAACGTCTGCCGTATCCTACACGTTACCTTGCCCCTTATCCGCAAACGAAGGCGATTGCCGAACGGTATGTGCTCGGCCAAACCGAAATCGCAACAGTTGCACTCCGGCCCCATCTGATCTGGGGACCACGCGACCCGCACATCATCCCGCGCCTGCTCCGTCGAGCACGGAGACGGATGCTCTTTCAAATCGGTGAAGGTATGAATCTGGTTGATGTCAGCTATGTCGAAAATGTAGCTGAAGCCCATGTGTTAGCAGCGGCAGCGCTGAGTGAGCGTTCGCCTCTGCGCGGACGCGCCTACTTTATCGGTCAGGAGCGACCGGTCAATCTCTGGGAGTTTATCGGGATCATCCTTAGTCATGCCGGCTGCCCACCGATACGGGGAAAGATTCCGGCTGATCTTGCCTACCGACTGGCAACCGCACTGGAGTTCGTGTACACTACACTGCGTCTACGTGGCGAACCACCCCTCACGCGCCTGATGGTGCACGAACTGAGCCATTCGCATTGGTTTAGCCATGAAGCGGCCAGCCATGATTTTGGCTACGTGCCGCGCATCAGTATTGAAGAAGGTTTACAACGCACATTTGCGCAATTCGCTGAGGTATAGCTGAGGTATAAATGTATATACAAACACTGTGTAGCGTGCGTGACTTTGGATATGTGGATCGCCGACTGCGACAAACGCGAAACAATTCGAAGAAAGACTGATGAGAAATGGTAGGGAGGCTTAGGTGTTATTCAAGCATGTCATGATTGAAGCGATCAGTTATGTGTTAGCCCCGCATCGGATCACCTCCGATTGGATTGAAGATCAGATTGCCGAAACAATGGAACGGTTACGGTTTCCAAGGGGAAAGCTAGAGGCGCTATCGGGCATTCGCGAACGGCGATTCTGGGATGAGGGAACCTTGCCTAGCACCGTGGCCACGATGGCAGCCGAACAGCTTTTACAGCGAGTTGAGATTGATCGCGAACGCATTGGTCTGTTGATTAATACTTCAGTTTGTCAGGACTACCTCGAACCCTCAACCGCTTGCTTCGTTCACCGCAATCTGCACCTTTCACCACGAGCGATAAACTACGATGTGCGCAACGCCTGTCTCGGTTTTCTTACTGGGATGAGCATTGCCGGTATGATGATTGATGCCGGTACCATTGACTATGCGTTGATCGTTGACGGGGAAGGTTCGCAAGACGCGGTAATGGCGACGATTCGCCGCTTGCGTCGGCCAGAAACGACGAAACAAGACCTGCGCGACAATTTTGCCACGCTCACGCTGGGGTCGGGTGGGGCGGCTATGTTGCTCACCCACGAACGTTTTTCGCATAGTGGGCATCGCCTGAACGGGGTTGTTACGCTAGCGGCAACTCAGTACAATCATCTCTGTTTAGGCCAGGCCGATTATATGAAAACCGATGCCAGCGCACTGATGCACGCTGGGGTTGAATTGGCTTCGGCAACCTGGCGTCTGGCTCAAGAGACCTTGCCCAATTGGAGTGATCGCCAGATCGCGCTCTACGCACCGCATCAGGTTGGCGCCCGCCACATGGCGGCCGTAACGAAAGCGTTAAACATCACGCCTGCGAAACTCTTCCTTAACTTTCCGACACTCGGTAACATCGGACCGGCAGCTCTGCCAATCTCACTGGCCCAAGCCGCAGAGGCAGGACGGCTGCGGCCGGGTGATCATGTAGGTCTGCTTGGTATTGGTTCTGGTCTCAATTGTTCGATGATGAGTGTGACCTGGTGAGGTAACAAGTGTGGCGGTCGTCCTCTTCCTGCTGTGGAATGTTCATCGCCACGCGATAAGGTCACGTTAGGTTTCTCAGTACAGGTTGCGGACAAATACCCGTTCTACGCTGGTGCTGGGGGATGACGTTCCGGCACGCACCGCGAGCGTTCTCAGTACAGGTTGCGGACAAATACCCGTTCTACGCATACGGAAACTTCTCTGCGCGATGAATGGTGATTTCGGAACGGATGGACGCCAGCACGCAAAAATAGTGCGGTGAAGAATGTTTGGTTTAGAAAACCCATTCATCGCCCGGCAGGAACTTGCACAACCTGAGTTCCAGTTATAACTTTCACAGTGTTCGCAGCGACCATTCGTAGATCATCGCCCGCAGTAACCAGGCTAGGGTGCTTTCCCAGAGTAGAAAAGCTACGAGTATAGCTGTAATCACTCGCCCGGCAAAGCCTTGTTGGACGAAAGAATCCAGGACGATTGCTGGCAAGATCGCAAGCGCCGGCAGACAGAAATACCAGTGCTTATTCCACAGGCTGAACTGTGTGTCGACCAGGCAGCCAATGATCAAGAGTACCACATAACCACTCATCATTGCCAGATGTATAGTTGCTCCCTTCCGAAACATCAGGAATAGTCCTATCGGCAATAATACAACTGGCAGTAAGCGGGTGTGACCCCATACTTGTTCGAGAAAAGAACCAACAAGAGGCGATGGAAGCGAATCGTGACCGACTCGCGTACTCGCTTGAAGGCGATCGATAACTGCTGAAACGGTAGGGAGGATAAATTGTCCGTAATAGAGAAGGATTGCGATGATGATGCTAATGCCGACTACTGAGAATAATCGATAACTTGTTGGGCGCAGTGCTGGGTGTGCATATGCGATCAGGCTGGCTACTCCTAAGACTACGGGTACGAAAGCAATATGCATGACGTACACCAGTAATGTGGTAACAATGAGCGCAGTCACTGTCAGGAAACCAATCCAAGACCAGCCTGGCTGTCGTTCAAACATATGGATCACTAAAAGCGTAAGAATCGTAAACCACAAGCCTATGATAGTTGGGTAGCTACCATCATGAAAGTAGATGTGTTGTACCGGTAAGCCGATGTAGAGTGCACTTGCCAAAAAACCTGACCGTTGACTGTGACCAGCGTTGATCATAAGACTGTACAACAATATCGGAATTGTCGCATTTATCAGACTTATCACTATCTTCAACGCGATAGTCATCGACAATGTTGACGGTAAAAGTGTTGCGAGAGGGACAAAAAAGTAGTAGCTTAGCAATGAGTAAGGTACAGAGCTTATACCCCATTCATATTGATTTGACAGTTTGGCCTGCACCGCAGCAGCATTGCCGGCTGCGATTTGCAAGATGTGGTTTGCTCTAGCGCGGTGATCTATATCAACGAAAGCAGGTGCGTTTAAGGTTGTAGCATGAAGCACGAAAAGCATGACGGAAAGCATCAATGCCCTCGAAAACCAGGGTGACCATGGTTGCCGACGGCTGGTACACCATTGGAGCAGAGCGGTTATGCAGACAGCGATCAAAGTCATGAACAACCAGATTGGCAAGAGGGCCATCACTTGCAGACGCCAGTTGGCGAGGATAAATCCACTCGCGAGCACTCCCATCCACACCGCCCAAGTGCGATCGGTTGCCGTGAGTTTTGTTAGATAGCCGAGTAGATCGATACTAAATGCAATTGCAAGCAAAGCAAAGATAACGAAAAGAGAGAGCGTACCTTTATCAATTTGATGAATTGCAAGTTCGGATACTGCAAGTCCAAAAGAAGGGTCTGTATCTGGAGACAGCGTAGGAATACGTAATGCAAGTGTATCAATGTAAGATGTAATCTGTGTTTTCGGTATCAACAAGTATATTTTCTGCCAAGACGGTCGCACATTATAATGAACAACAGGTGTGTCGTTTACTTGAATCGTTAGTTGGCGCTGTAAAAGGTCATTATGTAGATTCATTACCAGCATGTGCGTTGCGTTATCCAGACCAAAAAAAGTAATAGCCGCGTCTGTTGCGAACCAGCGAAATGTCTTGCCATCACCGGATTCTGTTTCACCAATACCGCGTGAATAAAGTTCTATCGGAATATTGAACGGTATCCTGTAGTATATTGGAGAGTCAATGATGAACAATGTGAATATAGCAAGTACAACTGAAATATAGCGAAGAATAAATAATTTAGACGGATAAGGTAGGACAATCATAGGATTCTTGCCAAAAAATTTACAACTTCCTAAACTTGACACAATTTTTGGTCAGGGCAAAAAGATGCTTATCGTCACAGATTATAACACTTTCTCGGACGAAGGTAAAAAGAGACTAACTCGAAAGCAAAGTATACGTCGAGTCGCGTTACCTGTCTATTTTTTTTCGGAACGTTTCTCCGCAATGATGAACTTGTGCGGAAAGGAGGAGTCGTAGAGGCGCAGCGCCGCTGCGCCTCTACTCTCCGACCGACGTTGTCTGGATTACGGTGCATCGCATCGTCTTCCTGCGCGGCGACCACTGCGTTTTACCTGGCACGGTCGCCGTCGGCAGCCCCCAGGGCCGCTGCGATTGCATCAGAACGGTGAGGAGCAGCCGCCAGGGTTTGGAACGAGAGATTTCGGAACGGCTCTGAGTACAAGACGAGGTCTTCTTGATTTCGTTCAGCTACGAACAAAAAACCAGATTGTTAAGCCAATACTCAGCCAGACAACGACAGTGCGCACTCGGCTCGCATTGATGCGGCGAGCAATCGCTGCACCACCGTAGCCACCGATCATAGCCCCAACCGTCATGACGAGCGCTGGCGTCCAGGCAATAAGACCTGTTACAACAAATGTGATAACGGCGATGCCATTGATGAGCGATGCCTGCAACGTTTTCAAGGCATTCATCTGGTGGATGTTGTTGTAGCCGAGCAATGCAAGCGCTGCCAAGGTCAAGATTCCTAATCCCGCGCCGAAGAAGCCGCCGTACATTGCAATCGCTACGTACACAATGGCAACGAGGATTCGTTGATTGGTCCCGCTTGTACCTACGACGCGGTGAGCGAGACGAGTGACTTGAGGGCTAAAGACAAAAACCAGAGTGGCAAAGAGCAAGAGATAAGGGATGAGAGCTGTAAAACGCTGTTCATCAGTGTAAAGAAGGAGGATCGCCCCAAGCAGGCCGCCGACCAGGCTTAAGCCACTGAAGAGGAAAATGTCTTGTCGCTGACCTTGTAATTCTTGCCGATATGCTCTGACGCTGGCTAATGTTCCTGGCCAAAGAGCCAACGCATTCGTGGCGTTCGCGATAATAGGTGGTACGCCAGCGACAAGTAGAGCAGGAAATGAAATGAAACTGCCGCCTCCGGCAATTGCGTTGAGCGCACCGGCGAGGAGTGCTGCACCAAAGATTAAACCAAAATCCAACAGTTCCATACAGGCATACCTTTCATAACATCTGATGATCTGATGTTTGATGGAGACAACACGCGATCACGTACCGGTTAGCACCTTTACCCTCCTTTTGAAGATCGATAGATCGTTGCTTCGTGGTAGACCAGAATCTGGCGTGCGACTGCTACTGCTCGTTCTGAATCACCGGATTCTATCGCGGCAACGAGATCAGCATGGGAATGATCATCACTCGATGGAGTCGTAACATCCCACAGAACGCCAAGCGCGTCACGCAAGGTAACGGCAAATACCCGGTAGAGATCGCTCAATATTTCATTTTGAGTAGCTCTAGCAATAGCGCAGTGCAGTTCAATATCTGCGGCAAGAGCGGTGGCAACATCGCCATCTTTCAGCGCTGCCGTGCGAGCTGCCAACCACTGTCGCATCATGTCCAGGTCGTGATCGCTACGCCGACCGGCAGCCAGGGCCACTACCTCCAGCTCAAGCGCACGTCGTACTTCGTGGACTTCCTGGACTCTGGCTTGCCGTAATCGCACAGCCAATGGTGCGGTCGTTGTTACGGTGCGCACATAGGTACCATCACCTTGCCGGACCTCAAGCAGACCTTCGTGAGCCAGGGCGCGAATCGCTTCCCGAATGGTCGAACGTCCGACACCAAGTTGGGTCATGAGCTGTGGTTCTGGTGGTAACCTGCTCCCGACCGGATAAACATTTGTCTGTATTTGTTGTCGTAAGTGGTCAATGACCTGTTCGACCAATCGTTGATGCTTGATCGACATTATCATCTCCTAAGCAGTTTGTCTGCATACTCCCGCGTACAATCTCCTTCATCACGCGGGATGTGCGGAACGATGAAGGTTGTTGGTTAAACGACAGTTTGGATGTCTTTAAAAGTCATATCATCTGATGTTTCATTGTATGCGTATCAGAGTAGGCTGTCAATTGCCTGAAGGTATAGTGAGGAATGAGGCGCCTTTGCGTCGGCGAGCGCGTGGCTCAGGCTCTCGAACTGTCAATTGCCTGAAGGTATAACATGAGGAATGAGCGAGAGGGTGTTTTCCGACCTATCATCACAGTACGAAGGATCGGATCGACCCCTTTCAACGAACGATGGTCAGAAGAACTTTGAACAGCCCTGGTATACCGTCATTTTGCCTTTCGTCGATTGCTGTATTGTAACGATAGCGTGATACACCGTTACCGCGGTATCACTTGCCGATACAGCCTATCATCGCTACAATACATCACATCCTACAGTGCGATGCTGCGGCCTAAAGTCCGCTGTGGAGCAGATTGCATGTCCGAATTACGGCAAAATATCGCAACCCGCGAATGGGTCATCATCGCCAGCGAACGTGCGCGTCGTCCCAATACCTTTACCGAGACTCGTCATCAACCGCCGACTGCTGAACGTCCACCTCACGACCCGCAGTGCCCCTTTTGTATAGGGAACGAGGAACTCGACTTGGAAGTTGATCGTTACCCGCCTACCGGTCCATGGCAGGTACGCATTGTGCGTAATAAGTACCCGGCGCTGCACGAACACGGGCCGGTTGTTCGTCACTTTGAGGGGGTACGACGCACGTTAAGCGGTTATGGCTACCACGAAGTGTTGATCGAACATCCGCAGCACAATACTACGCTTGGTTTGATGAGTCACGCCGAGATACGTTTGATACTGGCAACCTATCTGAACCGTGGTCTGGCGATGAGCAGTGATCCGCGCATCGAGCAAGTTGTCATTTTCAAGAATCACGGTGAACGAGCAGGGGCATCGCTCCAACATCCGCACAGCCAGCTTATGGCGGTACCGGTTGTACCGGGCGATATTCGTCATCGTATTGAAGAAGCACGTCGTTTTTTTGATGATACTGGTCAGTGTGTCTTCTGCGCGATGTTAGACGATGAACTGACCCAGCGTGAGCGTATCGTTTACCAGAATGATGCGTTTGTTGCTTTTGTCCTCTACGCAGCTTCTTCACCATTTCATATGTGGATTTTACCACGCAGACATCGAGCTAGTTTCTTCCATATCACCGAGCCAGAGCTGGATGGTTTGGCCGATGCAATTCGTGAAGTCTTCTCTCGGCTATACCACCGGTTGAACGATCCTGATTTTAATCTGGTGCTCCGTTCAACACCAGCTAAAGAACCTGAAAATGGCTATTTTCACTGGTATCTCGCGGTGGTACCGCGTCTCTCGTACATGGCCGGTTTCGAGCTGGGGAGCGGCATTTTTATTAATCCCAGTATTCCTGAAGCCTGTGCCGCATTTCTTCGTGATAATCACTAACGTGACATACTGTGTGACAGGATGTACATACTTGCAATTATATGTCTTGTCAGTGAACATCTAAAATCGGTTATAATACCGTTCAACACTATGAGATAAGAAGTGTTGTACTGATGACACAACCCAGGAGTTTAAAATGTCTGGCGCATTTCCACTTAGCGATGAAACTGTCAAGGCTCTCGCGCCATGTAACCTGCCCTTCCTTCGCCACGATCCTTTTACGCGCAGCCGCAGTAGCGCCAGTATTCACGAGTTGCCTGAAACCATACAGAGAACAGTACGGGAATTGTATCAGACCCTCCTCACGATCTTTGCCGAATTTGATCAACAACGGCAGATTGATCTCCATCGTTTGCAGCAATTACTGCAAGAAACGCATTGGCATGATTTGATGCACGAACTGCGCAATCTTTCACTGCATCAGGCTGATGCCTATCTCGGCCAGGTTCTCCACGACTTACGTGGTGGTTCGCTCCAGGCGCTAGCTCTGCAATTGCAGCTTATCGAACTTGGTCAGGTACGACCAGATGACATCGAGCGCACATATCTACTGATTCGCGATCATCTGAAGATCATGCGCAACTGTTTACCCGATCTTGATCCGGTACGTACTGCCCGCGACATTGAGTTACGTGCACACGGGGTCGATCTGCTGCTTGAAAAGTGGCAACACGCTGATTACCGTCTACCCGATGGCCAGGCCAGTATCACGGTTGATGCCCGTTATAATGGTGTGGTTGCTGACCGTTGTGTTGAGTTTTCGGCGCTTGATCGCGTGTTTTACAACCTGATCAACAATGCTACACGCCACAGCGCTGACCGGCGGGTAATGGTTGGCATTTTCCCTATCTTTGAATGTGAAACACCCTCACTACGGATTGTCGTTGCTAATCGCATTGATCTGCTACAACGCACGGCGCTTGAGCAACGGTTCGGTCTGCAATGGAGCGATCTGTTTTACGGTGGGTTTACCTTCAGTAGCGACGGCAGCAGCGGGCACGGGTTCGGATTAGCCATTTGCGCCGAGCTGGTCGCCAATGCGTATGGCTTGCCCAACGGCCCGGCGGCAATTGGCGGCGGCTATGTTGGCGCCCGTCCACACGGTGATCTCTTCGTCGCCTGGTTTCATTGGCCGATTGCTGCGCCGTAGTCAAGAAGTCCTACCAGCCTAGGCCACCGTCGGAAGCGAAAGCTGCGCCCCTCTGCACCCGCGTCGGCCGGTTTGGGAGTTTCTCTCTCCCTCTCTCAGCTCATCACTGTCGGATGGAGTGAAAACGCTGCAAAGATACTTGACAAATCCGCGTCGCATAGTTTATATTACCGATACTGTATGGTGCAGGCGACACCATAACTGTACCTCAACAACGTACACGCACTCATCCAGAGCGGTGGAGGGACCGGCCCGTTGAAACCGCAGCAACCCTCGTATGCGTCGCCGCATACGAACGGTGCTAAGTCCGGCAGAAGTGTTCTGGAAGATGAGCGACGTGGAAGAATGGCCCTGTGCAATGATTTCACGCCCTCATCGTAAGTTGAGGGCGTTTTTGTTGCCTGCAATTTGGCTTAGCTATTCTGAGGAGGTTGTCATGTCCGATGCTCCACGCTTTACCGGTTTTGAGACACTTGCCCTCCACGCCGGGCAAATTCCCGATCCAACGACTGGCTCGCGGGCAGTACCCATCTACGCCACAACATCGTATCAATTCAAGGACACCGATCACGCTGCTCGTCTGTTCAACCTGCAAGAGTTCGGCAACATCTACACCCGAATCATGAATCCAACCACCGATGTCTTCGAGCAGCGGATGGCGGCCCTGGAGGGCGGTGTGGGAGCGCTAGCATTATCGTCGGGTCAGGCTGCCGAAACGCTGGCGATCCTCAATTTGGCCGGTAGTGGTGATAATATTGTTGCCTCGTCGGACCTCTACGGTGGCACGTACAACCTCTTCCGCCATACGCTGCCGCGGCTGGGAATCACGACTCGCTTTGTGGATGCGCGTGACTATGACGGCTTTGCAGCAGCAATTGATAGTCGTACCAAGGCCTTTTTCCTTGAGTTGGTTGGGAATCCGCGACTCGATGTGCTCGACCTTGAACGGATTGCCGCAATTGCGCATGCCCAGGGTGTACCGGTGATTGTCGACGCAACCACTGTAACTCCGTATTTGTGGCAACCTATTCAACACGGGGCCGACATTGTTATTCATTCGGCGACCAAGTATATTGGTGGTCACGGTACCGCCATCGGCGGGATCATTGTGGATAGCGGAAAGTTTGATTGGGCTGCCAGCGGCCGTTTTCCCGAATTTACCAGCCCTGATCCGAGCTACCATGGCCTGATCTATACGCAGGCCTTCGGTAATCTGGCTTACATTATCAAAGCTCGTGTACAAGGCTTGCGCGATATTGGCGCAGCACTTAGCCCGTTCAACAGCTTCCTCTTCTTGCAAGGTTTGGAAACCCTGCCCCTGCGGATGGAACGGCACAGTAAAAATGCCCTGGCAGTGGCTCGCTACCTGAGCGAACATCCCAAAGTGGCGTGGGTCAACTATCCTGGTCTGCCCAGCCATCCGAGCTACGCCCTTGCTCAGAAGTACTTACCGCGCGGCCAGAGTGGGATCGTCGGTTTTGGGCTGAAAGGAGGCCGCACTGCCGGTCGTATCTTTATCGAGCGGCTTCGTCTGTTCTCGCATCTGGCGAACATCGGCGATGCGAAGAGCCTCGCAATCCATCCAGCTACAACGACGCATAGCCAGTTAACACCGGAAGAGCAACGATTAACCGGTGTCACCGACGATTATGTGCGGCTTTCGGTTGGATTGGAGACGATTGACGACATTCTTGCCGATCTCGATCAGGCACTGGCCGGAACACCTTCATAGGGGCCGCGACAGATCGCACTGACAATGGTGTCACTGCGATCTGTCCGGCAAGGAGTATCTGGATGGAAGCACTGAGCCATGCGCCAATCTCAGAAGGGGTTGGTATTGTACGTACTCAACGCATGTATTGGACCACCCCGCTGAAGCTGACTAGTGGCGCCACACTGGGTCCACTAACGTTAGCCTACGAAACATACGGTGAGTTAGCACCTGATCGCTCAAATGCAATTTTGATCTTGCATGCACTGTCCGGTGATGCCCACGCTGCCGGTTACCATCATCCTACCGACCGCAAACCGGGTTGGTGGGATGCGATGATCGGGCCGGGACGTGCGTTTGATACGAATCGCTACTTTGTTATCTGCTCGAACGTGATCGGCGGTTGTCGTGGTTCAACCGGCCCCTCGAGTCCACACCCGGCGGATGGAAAGCCTTATGGCTCGCGCTTTCCCATTATTACGATTGAAGACATGGTGCGTGCCCAACAACGTCTGATCGATGCGTTGGGGATAGATACCCTCCTGGCGGTTGCAGGAGGCTCGATGGGAGGGTTTCAAGCCCTGGCCTGGGCAGTGGAGTACCCGGAACGGGTACGTGGGGCGATCTTGCTCGCGACCAGTGCCCGCTCTAGCCCACAGACGGTCGCCTGGAATTATATTGGACGACGGGCCATTATGGCCGATCCCCGCTGGCGAGGCGGCGATTACTACGATGGCGAACCACCGCGTGATGGTTTGGCTGTGGCGCGTATGCTTGGGCATATCACCTACCTATGTGAGGAAAAGCTCGAACAGCGCTTTGGCCGTCGGGTTGATAGTGAGATTCTCGACCTTGGACCATGCTTCGCCATCGAGCACTATCTCGAACATCAAGCAGCTCGTTTTAACGACCGGTTTGACGCCAATTCGTATCTGGTGATCACCCGTGCTATGGATAGCTGGGATCTGGCCGCACGCTACGGTTCCCTGGAAGCGGCTTTCGATCTGGCGCGTGCTCGCTTCCTGGCACTGGCTTACAGTAGTGATTGGCTCTACCCACCAACTGAAACGCACCGGATGGCAGCCGCAGCCCAGAGCGCAGGTCGATCATTCACCACCCATTTGATCACAACAGATGCCGGGCACGATGCGTTCTTGACTGATACAACAGTACAGAGCGTGCTGATCCGTGATTTCCTTGAACAGTTGATGAAAGAATAGATGTTATATTAACAAAACTTTTACTCTCTTTCCCCTTGTAAAAATACTATCTGACAGCGTATAATGAAAGCTGGCTGGCAAACATACTGGACGGTGATTTTTTGTGCAACCCGTTACTACGGCTGAAATTCCCAGGCAGCGCCAATATGCCATTGGCGTTACATGTTTGTCTTGTTTTTATCGCAGCAATCCTTCTCTCTTATAGGCAGTAATTCGGTATTCAGATGACATCGAATGGGAAGGATAGTTCATTCTGGCGGGCATGACCGAACTTCAGCCGAATCATGCAGATCATCATGACGAAGCCGCTCAGGTGCAGCGGTGCAAAGAATTGGAACGGGTACTGCTCGAAGCGCAAACGGCAGCCTCGGCAGCGGCTCGCGCCAAGAGCGCGTTTCTCACCAATATCAGTCACGAATTGCGCACACCGTTAACAACTATTCTAGGATACTGTGAGCTGCTCTATGAAGATGTTCGAGAAGGTACGTTATCTCCGGAGCGGGCGAAAGATCAACTGACCAGAATGCGTGGAGCAGCCGAACAACTATTGCATCTGATCAATGATATGATCGAGCTGGCCAGGCTGGAAGCCGGTGATGTTACAATTGTGCCCGGACGATGGCCGATTAGCTTACTGGTTGATGAGGTACAAAACACAATAACTCCGCTGGCACAGGCTCAGCAGAATTCCCTGATTGTTGACCTGAAGGTTGATCCACGCAAGATTATTATCATCGATCGCGACAAAGTGCGACGGATTTTGTTGAATCTGTTGCAGAATGCCGTAAAATTCACGCATCGCGGTGAAATCAAACTGACCGTCGCTGTTCAAGAGCATGCCGATGGCTCGGCAATGTTGAACCTTAGCGTGAGCGATACCGGCATTGGAATGAGTGCGGCCCAGCTTGATCGCTTGTTTGAGCCATTCACGCGGTTTGAAGAACCGCTCACCCAACGCTCCGGCGGCGTAGGTATTGGACTGGCCATTGCCAGACAACTTTGTCATCGTATGGGAGGACTGATTGCGGTGAAAAGCCAGCCAGGACAAGGGACAACCTTTTTTATCACTATTCCCCTTATCGAGACAGAAACAATGTAACCTATGGCCGAGAAGCTCAATTCAATGCGTTTACTCGAACGTTATAGCATTCCTTATACCATCCACAAATATGATCCATCCGCGCCAGATGCAGTAGCAGTAGCCGCAGCTCTTGACGTGCCGGCAGCGCATGTCTTCAAAACCCTGGTTGTCAGTGGTACTGGAACGCGCCCACTGCTGGCAATGATCCCGGCAGATTGTCAGCTTCATCTCAAACGACTGGCATCACTCGTCGGTGTGAAACACCTCGACCTGGTTCTGCGTGAAGTGGTCGAACGACTCACCGGCCTACGAATCGGTGGAATTGGAGCTTTGGCGTTAACAGCAAAACGTTGGGAATCGTACCTTGACGAATCGGCATTGACCTATTCGCGCATCTATGTTAATGCCGGTCAGCGCGGCAAAATGATCGGTCTGGCGCCAACCGATCTGGTGAAGGTAGTAGATGCTACGATTGGGGCGATCGCTATACGCCATGGCGGGGCTTTTAACGTTCTTTCCCTCCCCGACAGTTGCAACCGAGGAGCGAGTGGAGAGGAGTGAGAAGTGAGAGCGGGGTGGGTTTTAACCCTGCCTCAACCTCCCCCTTCCTCTTCTACACGGGGCGAGGAAGGGGGTCGAGGGGAAGGTGAGGGGGGCTAGGCTTAAAGCCCTCATTTCAAAACCACCCTATCCTCAGCTCACGAGAGATGCACTACAATGCAATAGAAAATATGTCATGGGATGAGGGTCTATCCGCATAAGCAACAGCAAGATTCCCCCTTATCCCTCCTTGGTGTCGGGTAACACAGAGAGGGTTACTGTGGAAGTTGAAGCCAAATACAAGGTCAGTGCTGCCGATCTAGATCGTCTGGCGGCACTAAGTGCGCTCGGTCCGTATATGCTCCGCACAATGGCCGCCGAACATCAGCGTAATACCTATTACGATAGTGCTGATGGCCGGTTAGCGCAGGCTCGCTATGGTCTGCGCGTTCGCCAGATCGGTAATCGCTCGATCATTACGCTTAAAGGACCAGCCCGACTTGACGAGAACGGTATTCATCATCGGGCAGAGTTTGAATTTCCCGGCGCTGATCCCAATCCTGCGCATTGGCCAGCCGGCCCGGCTCGTGATCTGGCTCAGGCATTGTTATTAGGTGCGCCGGTTCGTCCATTGCTCACCATCGAGACGACGCGCCGGATCATCCATGCGATGCGTGATGGACGTGATCGGGTTGAAATTTGTCTGGATCGGGGAACTATTTATGCCGGACGAAACCAGGCGCCAATCTGTGAACTTGAACTTGAAGTTCTTCCTGACGGATCGGTCTATGATCTCACCGAATTGGCGAACGCCCTCCGCTCGTTAATCAAGATTATTCCCGAACGCCAGAGTAAACTCGAACGTGGAATGGCCTTATTACAGCGTCGTTGAGACTGAAGTTGGCTGACATAGAGTGTGTAAATGAACGATGTCACCCTATCCGATTACGTTGATCAGCTTCTCACTACTTACCGGGTTGATCGGGTTCATGCCCGTCAAGTGGCCGATCATGCGTTGACATTGTTCGATGCGCTGCAAGCGAAGCAGGGGTGGTCAGCAACCGACCGGAATCTCGTTGAAGCCGGCGCCTTGTTGCACAATGTCGGCCTAACCACCGATCCTGCTGAACACCATCTGGTTGGTCGCGACATTGTGTTGCACCATTCACCAGGTGATACGGTTACGCAGGCTATCTTAGGGGCAATCATTGCCCTCCACCGTCGGAAACCGCGCTTTCAGATCGAGCCATCGGTGTTGTGTCTCAAGAAGCGACATCGCAAGCTAGCCTTGCAACTAGCTGCAGTGGTACGAGTTGCTGATGGTTTCGATTACAGTCAGACCCAAACGACGAAGGTTCAGGTAGCATCGCAGAATGGTCGTCTGCGTCTGATCGTGAGCGGCCCTCATGCTGCGGTTGATGCTGAGCGGGCATCGGCTAAAGCAGATTTGTGGGAGCGTGTGATCGGTACGCGACCGGAAATAGTAGTACAGAGCGAGGGTTCCGTTGTCGAAGCAGTTGCCGGTGAAGAAGAACCGACCGAGTTGCTTCCATACTGGTATGCTTCGAGCGAGGTGCCATTTGCCGAGTTAGGGCGAGTTGTGTTACGTCGGCACATCCGGCGACTACAGCAGACGGTGCGGGCGGTGAAAGATGACGAAACCATTGAGGCGGTTCACGATCTGCGGGTTGCAACGCGCCGGATACGGGCTGCCCTGCGTTTGCTCACGCCAGTTGCCCCAGCCAAGGCTATCCGGCGAGCGACCGAAACGGTACGCACGCTGGCCCGCGTAGCGAGCGCTACTCGTGATCGTGATGTGTTGCTCAACGACATGACGAATCGCGATATTCATGGTTTAGAGCCGGTTATCGAGGCAGTACGCGCTGAGCGGATGGCGGCTCATACTGCACTTGTTTCCTATCTGTCAGGTAAGCAGTATGAACGTGAGCTGCGGGCGTTAGCGCAACTGGCGTGTTTTTCTGAAGGGTGGGATAACCGACCACGAGTGCGCGATCATGCCGGAAGTATGTTGTATGCACACTACGAGGTGCTCCGTTCGTATGACCGCAATGGTTTACCTGAAGACGAGGCTAGCCTACATGCTATGCGTATCGCTGGCAAGCGTCTGCGCTATGCACTTGAGCTAATCGGTGACATTGTCGGTGAGCGGCTGAGCGACCTTCTGCAACCGCTGATCAACTTTCAGGATCATCTCGGCGCACTGAACGATGTTAGTGTCGCACGCGGTTTGCTGACTCCGCACATAGCTCATTCTACCGCCGTAACTGAATACCTGGCAGCAAGAGAGACCGAATGGGCAACACTCCGGGCTGAGTTGCCTGAATGTTGGAGTGTATTGGCCAGCGCCGATTATCGCCGTCATTTGCTCGCGGTTATCGGTGATCTCTGACGCAGATCGGTGATGGCAAACGGCAGGTAAAGAACGAAAATTGTGATAAGGCCGATCACCTCCATCCAAATAATGTAAAACGGCCATGGCCCAAGGATATCGAGCAGGCTCGGCGTATATGGCTTATGAGCCAGAAAAAGATAGTTGCTGCCGAGGAGCCAGTTCACCACGCCGACTGCGGCCATATAGAGATTTGCCCCAATGATCACCCGTCCTACCGATCGCCGGGTGGGACGGTACCCTTCCAGTGCGATCATACTCAGCGCTGCCAGCACAATACCCCCGTGTGAAATGAAACTCTGAAAGGCGCGAAAGTGCGGAAACCCATATACCCCGATGTCGGGTGTGAGCAGGGCCTGGATTGCGCCGCCGATACCCATAAAATAGGCAAACTCGAAGATGCGGTAGCTGCGCGTGAGCAGCATAATCACGCTGAGCCAGGTGAACAGCATACAGAGATGCAAGGGCAGCATATACTGGATTGACCAGAGACCGTGGACCCAGAACCAGACGTTGTAGGCTATTTCATTGACGGTGAGAATGCCTGCCAGCGTATACCGCCAGATACGACCAGCGGTCGGTGATAACCGACGACCCGGCCCCAGTACCCACAGACATGCCAGTACAACACACGTCAAGGCGATCAGATGTGGCGGGCTAAAGAGGATAAAGGGTGGGCCGTTCCAGTGTAAGGTAAAGATTTCATCCATCAATGTGCTCCATGCGTAGGCGAGACCGGTCTCGCCGATCAAAACTGGTGTCTATCGCCACTTATTATGTATATCATAACCAAATTGTCCTGCAATGGGCAAGATGTCGTCGTTGATGGGTTGCCTCCGTTACACTATGAAACGGGTATTCGGATCGGCACGCGGTTGAAATATCGTTTTCAGCATCTTCGCTGTATCGCGAACGGACGGTAAGACCAGGGGGAGAACCTTCATCAGGACGGCACCTGGGTGCGCGGGCTTCCGGCTTGCATGGCATGTACACAGAGATTCTTTCTCAAATCTCTGTGCTCTCTGTGCTCTCGGTGGGAAATAAAACCACGGAGCACACAGAGTACACAGAGATTCTTTCTCAAACCTCTGTGCTCTCGGTGGGAAATAAAACCACAGAGCACAGCATGGATGATGCGTACTGCGCCTGGAATCATCTTTCATCATTCCTACTGCGTAAAGTGGGAGGAAGCGCCGCTCCGACATCTCCCTATCACAGCCGTACATTGGGATGCATCAGTTGTTGCGCTTCCTGGCATCGTCAAACGATGGTGTCTCGTCATCTCTGCATCTCATGGTTCCATCGAAACCTGCTAGCAATCTCTGTTGCTGAGTGCTAACATTGACTTGACAAATCGGCTGATCTTGTGTACTATTACCAACGGGTTAGCACTCTTGTAGTGACAGTGCTAATCAGTTGCAGTGAAATGTATCCTGATACATAGTGCATGGAGGATAGCAGCTATGGCGGATTTCCGCATCCGACCTCTTGGTGACCGGGTGGTAGTTAAGCCGGTTGAGCGTGAGGAGAAAACCAAGGCCGGTATTTTCCTGCCCGATACGGCCAGCAAGGAACGACCGATGGAGGGCACTGTGCTGGCTGTAGGTGAGGGTCGCCGCGATGATAACGGCAAACTGATCCCGATGAACGTCAAAGTTGGCGACCGAGTGATCTTTGCCAAGTACAGTGGCACCGAGTTCAAGCTCGATGACGTTGAGTACCTGATTCTGTCGGAGAAGGACATTTTGGGGATCGTCCAGGAATAAGTATTGTCGCGTAAGTAGCGCTATTCTCAGAGGAGGATTATAGATCCTATGCCAAAGCAGCTTTATTTCAATGAAGAAGCACGTCGCGCTTTGAAGCGTGGTGTCGATATCGTTGCCGATGCGGTGAAGACAACCCTTGGTCCGCGCGGGCGCAACGTCGCAATTGATAAGAAATTTGGTTCGCCGACGGTAACCCACGACGGTGTGACGGTAGCGAAGGAGATCGAGCTGAAAGATCCCTTCGAGAACATGGGCGCACAACTGCTCAAGGAAGCGGCCACCAAGACCAACGACGTTGCCGGTGACGGTACGACAACGGCAACTGTGTTGGCCCAAGCCATCGTTACCGAGGGTCTGAAGGTTGTCGCGGCAGGCGCCAACGCAATGCTCCTCAAGCGCGGTCTTGATCGGGGTGCCGAGGCACTGGTTGCGGCTATCAAGGCAAGCGCCGTACCGGTTCGCGATCGGGCTGACATTGCGCATGTAGCGACCAACTCGGCAGCTGACAGTGAGATCGGTGAGCTGATCGCCGAGGTTATGGAGAAGGTCGGCAAAGACGGTGTGATTACCGTTGAAGAATCGAAGGGTGTTACCTTCGAGAAGGAATACACCGAGGGTATGCAGTTCGACCGCGGTTACATCTCTGGCTACATGGTAACCAACGTCGAGCGACAGGAAGCCGAGCTTGACGATCCCTACATCCTGATCACCGATAAGAAGATCAGCAGCATCCAGGAGATCCTTCCCGTCCTCGAGAAGGTGTTGCAGGTGACGAAGAACTTCGTCATCATCGCCGAGGATGTTGATGGCGAGGCTCTGGCGACACTGGTTGTGAACAAGCTGCGTGGCACGATTAATGCGTTGGCGGTCAAGGCGCCTGGTTTCGGTGATCGCCGCAAGGCAATGCTGCAAGATATTGCTATCCTCACCGGCGGTACCGTGATCAGCGAGGAGATTGGGCGCAAGCTTGATAGTGTGACGATTGAAGACCTGGGCCGCGCTCGCAAGGTTATCGCGACAAAGGACGATACGACGATTATCGAGGGTCGTGGTGATGAGGCTGCTATCCGTGCCCGGATTGAGCAGATCCGCGCTCAGATTGCCACTACAACCAGCGACTTTGATCGTGAGAAGCTGCAAGAGCGGCTAGCGAAGCTGGCCGGTGGTGTGGCGGTGATTAAAGTCGGTGCTGCTACGGAGCCTGAGCTGAAAGAGAAGAAGCACCGGGTTGAGGATGCGCTGAGCGCGACCCGTGCGGCAGTCGAGGAGGGTATTGTCCCCGGTGGTGGCGTGGCGCTGCTGAACGCTATTCCGGCGCTCGATAATGTTCAGGTCGCCCACGAAGATGAAAAGGTCGGTCTGCAAATCCTGCGCCGTGCACTCGAGGAGCCGCTGCGCATCTTGGCTCGCAACGCTGGTGAGGACGGTTCGGTCATTATCGCGAACGTCCGCCGCTTGCAGGAGGAGAAAGGCGATAAGACCATTGGCTATAACGTGCTGACCGGCCAGTACGGCAGCATGATCGAGCAGGGTATTATCGACCCGGTGAAGGTGACCCGTAGCGCCGTTCAGAATGCGGTTTCGATTGCCGGTATGATCCTCACCACCGAGGCGCTGATTACCGACATCCCGGAAGATAAGCCTGCGGCCACGCCAGGGGCTGGCGCCGGGATGGACTTCTAAACGAATCTGAAAAGTAACCCTCTTCTCTGGGAGCGCGGGCCTTTGGCCCGCGCTCTGCCTTGCAGCAGCCTTTAGCGACTGTCCGAATCATTGTCTCACGGTACGGCGGATGAAACCTGATCGATGGACGGGCACAGCACCGCTGTGCCCCAACCGATCTTCTTCTGCGACATGGTATTCCGGACAGGCGCTGAGCGCTAAGGCTGTGGATTGCAGAATGGAATGCCGTAACGTCGTGAAAGAACAGGGAACCACCAATCATCCGCTGCCGGTTATGTTCTGGATAATCTCTTCGATCCTGCGATCCAGCGTAAACCAGATCATCTGCACCGAAACGTGAAATACCTCTTCAATGGCACTGATCGTTTGTTGGCGACGACGTTCGACTCGTGTCGGATCAGCATAAAAATCGGCCAGATTTTCATTGGCGCCAAAATCATCGACAACGATCACCTGTGTAACACGCTCAGGTAGCCCGATCTGCACGTACTGCCAGAAGCGAGGGTCGGCTTTAGCAACTCCAAGATCGGCTGAATTGGCAATAAACGCCAGTGCTGTATGGTGCAACGGGCCGACTCGCACCCGCTTGATCCGGTTATGCTCCCGACGTAGTGCTCTGGCCGACCAGCCCAATTTTGCCAGTTCACCGGCAATCTGGAATGTTGCTTCGGCATAGTGATCGGTTGCGATGAGGGGGATAGTTTGCTGTCGGTATTGAAGTATCGCAAAGAGTGGCTGCCAGGCCGGATCGATAACTGAGGCTGCCATATACGCGCGGGTAAAGCGACCGGCCGATCGTACTGCTGTTGCTAAAGGGATGCCGCATTCCTGAAGTTTACGGCTCAGCAATGCTCTAAGCCCGATGCGGGTGGTGCTCCCCTCCATCCAGGTTGGTATAACTAGATCATTCCAATAGCGCTCGGTATCGATTCCTAGCGCCTGCAACCCAGATTGTTGTAATGCTACTGCCAACCGTTCTGATGTTCCAAACCGAACGGCTTCAAGGCTGAGCGTGCCGGAAAAGTCAAGGATCAAAAGGGTTGTTGTCATTCCGCCACTCACCAGTGCTGACTAACGATGTTGCTGGGAAGTTTAGCATACCGATGCCTGACCCGGCAATATGATGGTTCCCCATTCTTTCATCGGTGGAGGGGTTTGCGGAGGTTTCAGGTTTCAGTTGTGTTCACCAATGACCATTTTTCACACGCGCTCCTGTCTCCGACTCCCACAATTGCTCCGGGTGCGCGGGCCGCTGGCCCGCGTCAGGCAAGAATATTGGATGCGGTGGGCGGGTTTGGAATCCGCTCCGACTGGGCAGGGACAAGTGTCATCGGCGATACAAACGGGGTGGGCAGTGCACGATCGGAACGGGAAACGGTGCGCCTCCGCACGTGCTGCCGAAGAGTTGGGAATCTCGCCACTGCGTTTAGGTTTCATTCCGCTCCTCACATGACTGCTACCGAGTGCGGTGAGAACGTTGAAAAGCCCTCCCGTTAGTGTCACGATTCGACAATTTGGTTCGATAGTGTATAATATACCTTGCGACGGGCGGGAGTGGCTCAGCTGGTAGAGCGACACCTTGCCAAGGTGTAGGTCGCGGGTTCGATCCCCGTCTCCCGCTCCATGCTCCATAATGATGACCACTCACAGATGTGAAGTGGTCATCATTTTTTACGAAACCGTATATAATTAAGCGCAACATAATACAATCACTGGCTACGTTCATGAGATAACAATACCGATTACTTAATGAGTTCGTGAGGCCACCGTGTATCTACCGCGCAGTACCCTTTATCGAATCCTCGCTCTCACACTGCCTGGCGGAATTGCGCTTGGCCTGCTTCTTCACGCGCTGTTTGATGTAGCTTGGCAGCAGGGCGATTTAGGCCCAACCCTACGGTTGATCATAGCGCTTCTCTTTGGTGGTGTCGTCGGCTTAGCTCTCTCCATCACAGCGTGGATTAGTCTCCGCTATGCTTTGGGTGAAGTACGCGATCACGCTCGGCGGATATTGCAGGCTGATCTTCCACCATTGACCGACAATGACCCACTAGTTGCCCTACGACAGACGGTGGCCGATGCAATAGCTGCTGTACCGCGTTCTGCGACGCTGACCACGCTGGTCAGTCGTCTTAACACGGTCACTGATCGTGAGGCGATGCTCAGCGCCGTTGCCGAATCGCTGTCTGAACATCTGGCAGTCTGTGGGGCTGTATTCCTCCTCTACGATGTAGAACGTGCTGTGTTGGTGCCATCGACAGCCTGGGGTGTCGGGAAGGTCAATCGCACAACGATCTTCGACATCAATGGGAGTGCCATCGGACGCGCCCTCCGTGAGCGTCGTTCGGTACGTTTTTCGAGTGTACAGATGCGGGAATTGATCAATACCGCGTCGCCGCAAGCACTAACTGTAATCAGTTGGCCGTTATGGGGGCAGCAAACACCGATCGGTGCACTCTGTATTATGCTTGCCGGTGCGGATGTGCGGTTGAACGATGAGCAACTGCTGCTGTTCGAACAGGTTGCCATGCTCTTCACGGCATATCTTCAGACGTCGATCTATCGCCAATGGGCTGAGCGTGATCAACGTCGGCTGGCAATATTCGAGCACATCACTGAGAGCATGGCTGAACAGCCCAACCTTGAACGGGCGCTTGTGCATCTCTTACGCATTGCTGCCGAGATCACCGAATCAGATCACGGGTCGTTTTTGCTCATTGATGCCGATACATCGACCATTCGTATGCGCGTGACGCTGAGTGGTGGTGATGTCTTACCACTTAATCTTGCTTCAGTACCTATCTTGAAGCATGGGCTGGCCGGTTGGGTATTGCGCGCTCGGCGCGGTGCAATCATTGATGATATTGAACGCGATACGCGCTGGGTTCCTACGCCAGGGCTTGAATTGATGCGATCAGCCCTGGCAGTTCCTCTCTTTCACGGCGATCGCCCCCTCGGTGTCCTGACGCTGGCCGATCCCGCACCGTATCACTATAGCCAACGTGCAATGGCATTGGTTTCAGTGTTAGCTGCCTATGCGGTGACGATGCTGGTCCATTACCGCTATGAAGGGATTATCGAACCAGAACCGCAGGCTCATGCCCGGCAAATACTTGAAAAACATCTTGATCCGGAGACAATGCGCGAGTTAATTGCACAACGCGCAAAGCTGATGCAGGCAATCCAGCCCCAGATAGTTACGGTGACAATGATCTATGGATGCTTGCGGAATGTAGAGCGTCTCACCGCCCTAACTGCTCAGCAGTGGTATGAAGACTTGACCGGTGCGTTCCATAACGGATGTCGCCTCATTGTCTATCAACATCAAGGGGCATACATGAGCCTGGATGAGAGGAGTTTCAGCGCCGCATTTGGCTTTCCCCAGCCGCAATTCAATGATGGAGTACGAGCGCTTCAGGCGGCTCAGCAGATCCAGGCCATGGTTGCCCGCTTAAGAATTCAGTGGCGACAGCAGATTGGTGCTGACCTGCCGCTAGCGATTGGGATTACGACCGGCCAGTTGATGGTCGGTGTTGTCGGTCAAGCGCAATCGGCTACAATGATGTGGAGTGGCACGGTCTTGCGTGAAGCGCGGCGGTTGTGTCAATTGGCGCGTAATGATGAAATTGTCGTGTCTGACACGGTGCTGAAAACAGTTCCATCTGGACAGTTTACTCTTGATCCGCTTACGCCCGCGAATCTTCATAATGGAACAGAGATGGCACCGCTCTATCGTTTGGTTGGAAATACCTGAAGCACTATGAGTGATCCGGAACCTTCGATTGAACAATCGGCGATGAATACTCAAGGTTTGCTCCGCATCGCAACTGCGATTGAGACGGCAGCTACGCTCGATGAGCTTCTGATGCTGGCCCTGAACGAATTCGTCCAGGGTTTGGGTGTATCATTGTGCGGTGTATTGCTCCTCGATCCCGCTGGTGAGACGATTGCTCTGGTAAGTACCTTCCCACCCCGCATTTCCCTACCACCGCCCATTCCATTGCGAGATTTGCCACTCATACAGCAGGCATTCCAACAGCGGCAACCGTACCAGATTCTCGATCTGACCACAATGTCACAGTCTGGTGATCGTTCACCGGCTGTCTTGCAACTGTTGGGGATGCTCAACGAAGCACAGGTTCGCTCATTACTGATTATTCCTCTAGTTGCGCAAGATACGGTTATCGGGGCGCTGGCGTTTGCTACGCTCGGCCAGTTACGACACTTTGATGATCAAGAGATTAGTGTGGCGCGCTTGATGGCTAGTCAGTTAGCCGCAGCTATTACCTCATTTCGCATGATTGAAGAGGCCTCACGGCGCGAGGCTGAGCTGGCTACGCTGAACGATATTGCGGCGGCTGTTACGTCATCGCTCGATCCGCGTGAAATTTACCATCTGGTGATGGAGAAGATCAACCAGTTCTTCCGCGTTGATGCTGGTTCGTTACTGATGCTCGATGAAGAGACGGGGGAACTGGTCTTCGTGATGACCCTGGAAGAGGGTCAGGAAAAGTTAGTCGACCTGCGTGTACCTGCTGGAATGGGCATTGTCGGTGATGTGGCGCGCACACAGCAGTATGCCATCGTGCACGATGTTGATCGCGATCCACGGTTCTACCGCGCGGTCAGCGATGGGATCGGCTACAATGTGCGCTCGATTCTCTGTGTGCCGATTGTCGTGAAAGGTCGTAGCATCGGCGTTATTGAATTGCTCAATAAACGTACTGGTCATTTCACCGAGGAGGAAGCGATCCGGCTTACTCGCATGGCAGCTACGATCGGGATCGCGATTGAAAATGCTCATCTGTTTCAGCAGGTCAGTACCGTCCGTGATCGCTTTGAGGCCATCGTCAATTCGACCAACGATGGTATCTTGATGGCCGATATGCGGGGTGTTATTGTGGCCGGTAATCCGGCGGCTGCTCGAATTTTTCACCGTTCCCGTGAATCGTTGATTGGATGTCAGCTCGATGAATTGATCGGCGAATTGATGAGCAGAGCACTGGTGGTTGAAGAGCCGACATGGCTCAACGAAGGTGCACTGCATCGCGTGATCGAGATAGAGTTGAACGATGGTCCGGTGCGCTATGTGCGCCATACAACTTTGCCGGTGCTTGATACCGCTGGTATGCAGATTGGTCGGCTGGCGCTGTTTGAAGATATTGCGAAAGAACGTGAGCTGGCCCGGTTGCGGGAAGATTATACCGGTATGCTGATTCATGATTTACGTGCACCACTTACTGCCATTATGAATGGCATTATGATGATGCTACGCGGTCTGGGAGGGCCGGTCTCGGAGCAGCAACGCGAGTTGTTGAGTATTGCCTATCAGGGTAGTCAGACGATGCTGGAAATGGTTAATACCTTGCTCGACATTAGCAAGATGGAGCAGGGTCGGATGAACCTGAACCTCGAACCGCTCCCGCCATACGCTCTGGTTGATGAGGCTATTGAACGCTTACAGGCATCAATTCAACAGCGTCACATTAATCTAGTGCAGGATTTAGCAATTGGTTTACCACCAATTGAGGCCGATCGCGATAAGATTGTACGGGTATTGCAAAATCTGATCGATAACGCGGTGAAATTCTCGCCAGAGGGCGGGTTGGTAGCGATTGGAGGGCGCTATCTCTCGTTTGCTTCTGATACTGCCGGTGGCGTGCATCCCGATCTCCCCCTTGCCCTGCCAGACATAGCGGCTGGTGAATGGCTTATTTTCTGGGTGCGTGATGAGGGGCCTGGGATCCCACCACAATACCACGCTCGTATCTTCGAAAAGTTTGGACAGGTGCAGCAACAAAAGTCGCGTGGAACTGGTCTCGGGCTTACTTTTTGTAAATTGGCTGTTGAGGCGCATAGGGGGAAAATCTGGCTACAAAGTCGTGAAGGTCTCGGTAGTACCTTTGCCTTCGCGCTGCCGGTAAAGCAGCGACAGCGGTGAGTACGAGGCAATAGCTGCTGGTTTGGCGATGTTAATCGTGAGAAGTCAGTTGCTATGCTCAGATAACGAAACTGTAAATAATCCCCCCTGTTAGATTAGCACACTATCAACTATAATGACAATGAATTTAATTGCCCCATGTCTAGTGCTTGGGGGTGTTCTGTGCAGCGGATTATCGCAATCCTTCGATCACGCATTCTTTTCACTATTATCTTGCCATACCTGCTCTTGATGATCATAGTGATGCTGGTTGGTTCCGGTATCGCTGTGACGTTGGTAGCAGGGAGCTGGCAGGAGCGATTTAATGATCAACTAGGTCAGGTAGCGCGTAATTTTGCTGAAGCATTGGCTTCACGCGAGATTAACAATATTGCCTACCTTGGTCAGATTGTGTTTACCACAGCCAATGCTGATACCGGTGCTCCGGCAATTGTTGATGCGATTGTCCGGCGGGATGAAGATGGATTAGCGTTGGCCATGCGTAGTCTCTGGACACTCGGTCAGAGTAACGAGAATGTATCACCTGATCGGTTGATCGTCTTTGACCAGGCCGGGAAGTCCTTACTCGATTGGGAGCGAGCGAGTATAGGTGATGAGCCGATACGGTATGTTGGGACGAATCTGTCCGGCTTGCCACTCATCGAGAATGTGTTACGGGGCGTACAAACACCGGTTGGAACTGATGAGGTGATCGGTGATAAATACAGTGGCCTGATCGTCTTTCAAAAATCTGATGGTCAAGAGGTACTGCATTTCTTTACCGTCGTGCCGGTTACGGTCCGCATCGACGATAGCCTAACGCCCCAGGTCGTTGGCGGTGTGCTGGTGGCTCAACGGCTCGATCGCACACTTGCGTTCTTGCAAGATCGCAGTCAGGCAGCAGTGACCATCTGGTTTGACAACAATGGTGTACCGTTAGTCGCAACAGTACCGGAGAGTTTTTTATCGGAACTCCGCCTTGATCAGACGCAGATCGAAGCGATTGCTCAATATAATAGTCTTGGAACCTGTCTCGACATTGGCAGTCTTTCTGGTCGGGTGGTCACACCTATTGAGCGAATTGGGATACCAACTTGCTCCTTATTAACCACTGTTCGTTTTGGTGATTACGAGTATCAGCTCGTGTACGCACCGCTGTTGATACGTGGCGCGCAAAATGGCTATTTTGCAGTTGGTTTGTCACGTGATTTTATTCTTAGCGCCTGGGCTAGCAGTCGTAATGCGGTGATCGGTGTGACAGCAGGATTGGCACTGGCAGCAGTAGTGGTGGGTTATTGGGTTGCACGCCAGATCACTCGCCCGCTTGATGAATTGGTGGCGGTCGCTGATGCAGTCAGTGCAGGTGATCTCGACCGACGCAGCACTGTCAACGCCATGAATGAGTTGGGACGATTAGCGTTGGCCTTCAATCAGATGACATCCCATCTCTTGCATCTCTATCAAACGAGTCGTCAACTGAACCAGGAATTACAAATCGAAGCCATTTTGCAGATAGCCTCTACCAGTGCTGCTCATCTTCTCCCACAAACCGAGGCGATTGCCGTTGTGCGAGATACCGATGGTTGGCGTTTCCGGGTGCGTCCGAATGCGCCGTTAAGCTATGCAGCGTTGACAAGTCGGTATCTCAATGTATTACCGATAAATGGCGGATCGCAGTTAGTTCCTTACACCGATCCACTGCTCCTTGCGAGCGGCGTCAAGAGTGCGCTGGCTGTTCCCCTCAGGCACGAACAACAGACAACCGGTGCTCTCATCTTTGCACATCCAGAACAGAATGCCTTTTCGAGCGCGGTGTTGCCGCATTTGCAAGCAATTGCCAACATGACGGCAGTGGCATTGGTGAATGCCCTCCTCTACGAAGCTGCACAGCGTGATGCCGAGCAACAGCGGGCAATTCTTGCATCGATCAGTGATGGAGTTATTGTGAGTGATGCCCGTGGGCGCGTTGTGCTGTTGAACCCTGCCGCCGAGCAGTTGTTACGACCGATCCTAACCGGTCGTGCGGAGTTATCGATTCATGATCTACCGCTGGTTGGTAAGGATATTCGTTCAGAGTTGTTTGGTCGGCCAGAGAAGATTGTATCCATTGGCAACCGCTATCTCACGGTAGGACGGGCGCCGGTCTGTATGCCCGATGGTTTTCAAATTGGTGAAGTAGTTGTTCTGCATGACGTCACTTCAGCTATCCAGATTGATCGAGCAAAGACCGATTTTATTGCCACCATTTCTCACGAGCTACGCACACCGCTGACCGTTATCCGCGGCTATCTCGAACTCGTGTTACGGCAGGCTGCATCGGGGTTAGATGATGGTCTACGCGAGATGCTTGATCAGGTACGTCAGAGTTCCCTTCAGATGACCAGGCTGGTGAATAATGCCATTATGGTGGCCTACCTTGACGCTGGTCAGATTGAAGTTCATATCCAGCCAACGCATCTGGCTTCGGTTGTCGATGCCGCAATACGTCCGTTACGAGAAACTTTTGCAACTTGCGGTCTACAGGTGAAGGTGGTACTGCCCGAAGATTTACCACCTGTGCTGGCCGACCAAGAGCTGTTGAAACAGGCGTTAGGTCATTTATTCGATAATGCCTGCCGTTATGTGCAGCAGGGTTGGGTGTTGGTTAGTGCCGGAATAGAGGGTCAGGAGGTCTGGATTGACATTAGTGATACCGGCCCTGGTATTCCAGAGGAGGTGATGGGACGGTTATTTACCCGTTTTCAGCGCGTTGACGGTAACAATTCAGTTCAACGTGGTGGTGGATTAGGGTTGGCGATCACCCGTCAATTGATTGAGTTGCAGGGTGGTTCCATTACGGTGAAAAGTGTTCCCGGCCAGGGTAGTACCTTTACTATCCGGTTGCGTTATATCAAGGAGCAAGAACGTGCTATTGCCGGGCAAGACACCGAACGCATCCAGAACTGACTATCTGCCATGGCTGATAGGAGGGGCGCTGATTCTGGCGGTGCTGCCGGTGTTCTGTGTTGCCCAAATCATCTTCTGGTGGTTGACACCAAACAACCAGCCGTTTAAAAGTATTAGTGCTGCACGAGGGTGGCAGGCGTATGAACCGTTTCCGGCTAATCTGCGTTTTGCCCCACTTGACGATGACTTGCCCAACCTTGTCGCTACAGAAGTGGCGCGGCGCACGCAAACACCAATTACTCAGACAATGCGTTCCTCGCCGGTATCAATCGTAGCAGTACCACCGCCACCCACCCGGATCGATCCTCCGACACCGACGGCAACACCTACCCCATCTCCTACTCCGACATCAACGTCTGTTCCGGCGGGAGGTATTTTACCCACCATACCACCGACACCTACGACGGGCGTAGTTGTGGTTGTCCCAGGGCCGACTGCAACACCGACCGCGACAAGATTGCCTGTGCCAACTCCGTCACCGACACCGACGTTCGCTCCGGTTGGTACTGTAACAGTAACCGCGACGGTAGCATCAACCCTTTCACCCACGGCGGTACCAATCATAACTGCGCTGCCAACTCCAACGGCAACGGTAACATCAACGCCACGGCCACCATCAGCATCCACGCCAACGGTTACTACCAGGGCGCCGCCGACTGCTACGGTTGTGCCAACTGCTACACCGACAACAGAGCCAACTGTTACTCCGATTCTCACGCCAACAGTGGAACTGACGGCAACCGTTACACCTGAACCAACGGCAACACCGACGGCAACCGTCACCCCGACTCGCGAACCGACTGCGCCACCAACCCGAGTGCCGCCAACAGCGACACCAACCGTCCCGGTGACGCCGACCGTCCCGGTGACACCGACCGTCCCGGTGACGCCGACCGTCCCGGTGACGCCAACTGTCCCGGTGACGCCAACTGTCCCGGTGACGCCAACTGTCCCGGTGACGCCAACTGTCCCGGTGACGCCAACTGTCCCGGTGACGCCAACCGTCCCGGTGACACCAACCGTTCCGGTGACGCTGACGGCAACGGCGACGCTCGAACCGACTGCCACGCCTGAACCAACCGCGACGCCGACGGCAACGGCGACGCTCGAACCGACTGCCACGCCTGAACCAACCGCGACGCCGACGGCAACGGCGACGCTCGAACCGACTGCCACGCCTGAACCAACCGCGACGCCGACGGCAACGCCAACTCCTACACCGACTCCCGTGGTAAGAGTTAGGGTTCGACCAATCGATCCGGTTAATGAGGGTAATCCTCCCACTGTTACTCGCCGTGATGTTGTTGTTGAATTACTCACCGACAATGTTATCGATGTACGGGTGACGTACAGTGTGGCTCCTGGGGGAATATTCCCGGCAACCCCTGGCAGTGATTACCGGGTACCAGACGGTAACACTGGTTCGCTTGTCTTTCCAGCCGGATCATTGGCTGGCACGACCAGGACGGTATCAATTGAAGTCAACGGTGATACCATTGCCGAAGAGGATGAAATGGTCATTTTCCGACTGACCGGTATTGTCGGTGGGGAACTGGAGAATAGCGAGCAGGTCTTAACCATTATTGATGATGATGCGGTAACAGTAAGTATCGGACCTGCTGCGGTAGATGAGGGTAATGCAGGTACAGAGACCCAACTTGAGTTTCCGCTCTATCTGAGCAACCCTAATCGTGAGCGTTCGCTGCGTGTGCGGTATCGAGTTGAGCCGATCTCGGCAACGGCTGATGTAGATTATCGGGCGACGACACCTGCCGAGCTGGTGATTCCACCTGATGATTCAGCGCCGGTGATCATTGTGACCGTGATTGGTGACGATACTCCTGAGCCGAATGAAACGCTGCGTGTTGTTTTGGAGGGTGTGATTGGCGGCTCGCTTGGGGAGGTAACTAGTGCTATTGGAATTATTATTGATGACGATCAACTACCAGCACTTCCGAAATCGAGTCGACCTATCGGGTCAATGGAAGGGAGCAAGGGATGGAACGTTGATCAGACCTGGCGTGTGGTGAACGTTCAATCCTCGTTTTCAGGTTGGTCGGGTTGGCGAGGGAACAGAAACCATAGGCCTAGTTCAAGCGCAATTGGAATGAACGCCAGCGCAATGAGAGGTGGCCAGATTGGGCTGAGTGCAAAGTAGAGTGCAAGCGGTGGGATCGCTAAAATAATGGCAAAGACAGTCATTGCCAGATTTCCCCAACCGACAGCAGCCACGACTCCGACGACAGTCCCTACAACGATCACGGCATCGCTACAAGTAGCGAGTGCAGGACGATTGTAGCAACTGTTGAGCGCAGAAGGAACCGCTATATCGAACATCACCCCCTGCAATTCAAAGAATGTAGGGAGGAAGATTCGCCGTAACCAGAATAGCACTGCACCGAGTGCAATTACAAGATAGGCCCGCACGACGCGGTGGGTCAGAATTGGTGGTATGTTCATACGAGTAATACAAGTAATACTGAGAGCCGTTGCTATGCAACGGCTCTGCTCATCGTCAACCGATTACAACGGTTATGAACCAACAACGATGTTGACCAGACGGTTAGGAACAACGATCACGTTGCGGATAGGCTTGCCGTTAATGAACTGCTGAACTCGCTCGTTCCCAAGTGCTAGCTCACGGAGATGTGCCTCGTCGAGATCGACGGGAACTGTCAGTTTGCCACGCACTTTGCCGTTGACTTGCACGACAATCTCGACCTCTTCTTCGGCAGCAACCGCTGGATCGGCAACTGGCCAACGTTGCTGGTGGATGCTGTAAGGTTTGCCGAGTCGTGACCACAGCTCTTCACTGATATGTGGTGTGATTGGTGCCATCAACAGCAACAAAATCTCAATCGCTTCGTGCCAGGCTGGAGTATCAACCAGACCTGCATCACGAGCGCGATAAAGGGTGTTGGTGAACTCCATCAACGCGGCAACCATCGTATTGAACTTAAAGTTCAGGATGTCACGCTCAACCCGTTGAATTGCCTGATGAGCGACGCGGCGTAACTGGCGCTCGCTCATTGTAGCGCTAGATTGACCACGCTCGGCGTTGGGGAAGAGTACAATTCGCCAGACCCGGTCGAGCCAACGTTTCACGCCAGGGACCCCATCAGTACTCCAGGGTACCGACAGCTCGAAATCGGAGATAAAGGCTTCATACCCACGTAGCGCGTCGGCGCCGTGTTCGGCAACGACTTCGTCGGGAGTGATGACGTTGCCCTTCGATTTCGACATCTTCTCAATCACGATCTCGCCGTTGACCTCGCGTGGTGGAGCCAGAATCAGACCCTGATTGCGCAGGCAGGTGAAAGGTTCAAAGAACTTGACCACGCCAAGATCGTAGAGCACCTTCGTCCAGAAGCGGGCATAGAGCAGGTGCATAACTGCATGTTCAGCACCGCCGACATACAGATCAACCGGCAACCAGTAATCAAGTGCCTCTTGACTGGCCAGCGCCTGCTGATTGTGATTGTCGGCAAAGCGTAGGAAATACCACGACGAGCAAGCGAAGGTGCCCATAGTATCGGTTTCGCGCCGACCCTTACTCCCATCGGGAAGGGTTACATTAACCCATTCGTCGATCAGCGCCAATGGTGATTCGCCCGTTGCCGTTGGTTCATAGCTCTCGACATTCGGGAGAGTCAGCGGCAGTTCGCTGTCAGCGAGCGCGATTTCCAAGCCATCTTCACGATGAATAATCGGGATAGGTGTACCCCAATAGCGTTGACGGCTGATCAGCCAGTCGCGCATCTTGTAATTGGTTCGTCCTTTCCCGATCTTTTGCTGTTCCAGATAGGCAATTGTCTGCTCGATTGCCTGATCAGCCGGGATACCATTAATAGGGCCTGAGTGAATTGGCACTCCAATGGCGTCGTGATAAATCAGATTACGATAAGCCTCAATCCGGTGTAGGTAGGCCATCGCCGTCGGCAGATGTGTATCACCAGTTGCAGTGCGCAGGCGGGCCGTGATCCGTTCATCAGCGGCGATAGAGTCCAGGGCAATCGTCTCATCGGGGAAGATAAAGAGCCACCCCGATCCGGCGACTTCTGTCCAGCCGTTGCGCAGTCGTGGTTGGATCAGCGCAGCATATTCAACCGCACGTTCACCATTCAGTTCAACCAGCAGATCACCGTTATCTTGCACGGTAACGGTAAAGCCGGCGGCCTGCAACGCAGATGCAGTATCTTCAGCAATTGTTGCTGCACGCAGGAGCGAACGGGCTGCATTGTCGGGGCGGGTAATCACCGGAATAATGGGCAGGCCGTACTTGAGAGCGAATGCGAAATCACGTTCATCGTGCGCTGGCACGGCCATAATTGCACCGGTACCATAGCCCATCAATACATAATCGGCGATCCAGATAGGAATGCGCGCCCCATTGACCGGATTTATCGCGTAGCCACCTGTCCAGACACCAGTTTTTTCTTTCTCCTCGGCAACCACAGTGGTCGTTGGTCGGTTACGGGCCTGCGCAACGTAAGCTTCGACCTGGTCGCGTTGCGCATCGGTCGTCACCTTTGCGACCAGCGGATGTTCAGGCGAGAGCACCATAAAGGTCGCACCCCACAGCGTGTCAGGGCGTGTGGTGAAGACAATGATCGGATCACCTGCTTCGGTGTGGAAGACGACCTCCGCACCGCGTGAGCGGCCGATCCAGTTGCGCTGCATTGTCACAATCTTCGATGGCCAGTCAACCGTATCGAGATCGCGGTCCAGGCGGTCTGCATAGGCAGTGATGCGAAAGAACCACTGCTTTAGCACTTTTCGTTCGACCTTTGCACCGCTACGCCATGCTGTACCATCGGGTAACACCTCTTCATTTGCCAGCACCGTCTTATCAACGGGATCCCAGTTTACGACAGCTTCACCCCGATACGCCAACCGAAAACGGCGCAAAATTTCTTGCCGTTGAAGTGGTGTTGCCTGTCGCCACTCTTCAGCCGTCACTTGCGGTTCGGTAAGGGATAGATCAAGACGACTGGTACCGTGTTCGGCCAGTTCTGCCTCCAGTTCACTAATCGGGCGTGCCTTATCGACCCGTCGGTCATACCAGGAGTGGTAAAGACGCAGAAAAATCCATTGGGTCCAACGGTAGTAATCGGGTTCAGACGAAGTAATCTCGCGATCCCAGTCATAGCTGAGACCGAGCATGTTCATTTGACGTTTGTAATTGGCACTGTAGCGGCGAGTGAGGACAGCCGGGTTGGTTTTTGTCTTTATGGCCGCGTTCTCGGTTGGCAAACCGAAAGCATCCCATCCCATGGGGTGCAGCACGTTGTAGCCACGCATGCGGTGAAACCGCGCCACAACGTCCGTCGGTACATAGTTCCGGCAGTGACCAACGCTGAGGCCATCGCCACTTGGATACGGGTAAAAATCGAGGACGTAATACTTTGGTTTTGACGGATCGATGGGTGGTGTGCGGTAGAGTTGATCGGCTGCCCAACGGGCCTGCCATTTGGCCTCGATGGCAGCGGGATTGTAGCGTTCAATTTGCGACGTTTCTACTTTAGCATCACTCATACAACGTTATACCTCGCAGAGATGAGCAACGGATGACAGAACAGACGAACATTCTACAATAATGAAGATCATTAAGATCAGGGTCTGCCATGCGCTCACCTCCTTTCGCCGATGTCTGGCTGATCACAGCAGGATAGATGCTTTCTGCATTATAGCATTTTCTGAACGTTTGATGCAAAGATGAATAGACAATATAGAGGGTCAACGTTTCGGTTTGGTGATCGTGTTTGATCCGCTCATGCGTTTCATTCACACACGTACAGAAATCTTCACCCGATGGGCAGCACGAGCCGCTTGTCCGCATCCTACCGTGGTCACCCCCACCTATCCCTAGCCCCAACTTTCTCTTCCATGCGGGAAGAGGCAGGAGGATGTAGGGTGGGTTGGGAAGCCGCCTCTACCGATGCGATGACAGGCAAGGTTCCCGAAACACACCGTCGTATGGTCGTTGCAATGACGAATGCGCCAGGTAGGGGTGCCACGGCGCCGTGCGGTAATGATAGCAGGGTATCGTAGAGACGCAGCATCGCTGCGCCCGTGCCGTGCAGTGATGATGGAAGGATCGAAGGGTCGTCGCGATGCCGCGCCCGAATGGACAGCGACATCCGGGTGTCGTATGAGCGATACCATCCCGCAAAGGCAGGCGGGTTGGGAACCCACCCCTATCTCCCAACCCTCAGAACGATCTCGCGCCCTGCCTCTAGCGCCAGCCGCCGATTGCCTCAAAGATCGCCCGGTCGTGGTACGGATTGGGGATCGTTGCCTGGGGTCGTGCCAGTAGATACTCAGCCATCTCCTCAAAGGGTCGCGTGCATTCCTCTTTCCCTGGCCCCTCCATCTCGAAGAGTGTCTTACCGGCAAGGCGTGAGCGACGAATGAGATCGTGGTAGGGAACACGTCCGATAATTTTGGTACCAACTTTCTCGGCAAATTGATCGAGCAAGTTCGTACCGCCGCCGTACTCGTAATCGACTCGGTTAGCAATGATTCCGGCTAACTTGACCTTGTGGCGCTGCGATTTTTGCGCAATCGCTAGGCAGAGCCGATTGGCAGCAAAGATGCTGTCGAAGTCATTACAGGCAATGATCAACCCGTAGTCGGCATAGTTGAGAGGTGCTGAAAAGCCACCACAGACCACATCACCGAGGACGTCGAACACAATGACATCATATTTGTCATAGAGACCAAACTCTTTCAGCAGTTTGACCGTCTCGCCCACTACGTAGCCGCCACAACCGCTACCGGCTGGCGGGCCACCTGATTCAAGTGTATCAACGCCAGCAAAGCCGGTATGAATGACATCCTCTTTACTCACATCTTCCAAATGGAAATTAACACTGTCCAACACGTCGATGACGGTCGGCTGGAGATGCCCGGTCAGCGGAAAGGTACTATCGTGCTTGGGATCACAGCCGATCTGGAGTACTTTGGCGCCCTTGAGAGCCATCGCTGCTGAAAGATTGGCCGAGGTTGTCGATTTACCAATTCCACCTTTGCCGTAGATCGCGAGGATAAGGGACATGGACAACTCCTTCTGTTGGGCCGGCAGTGCCGGCAGCGAATGACCATTCCAATGCCGTTCACGGTGCTAACGTGCGGTTAAATGTACGTTGATAGACATCAGCGTAGCGTGCCAGTGCACGGTACACATAACTAGGCACAATCCGCCGTTCGAGCCGACCATGTCGCTCGCGGACGAATTGCAAGTTCCGGAGTAGTTTCATCTCGATCACCGAGCGAGCGAATTCGAGTCCTTTCGGCCCGCTCCGGCGTTGGATGAATGCCACTAATTGCCGAACCGGCCACGGTGGTCGCTTCCGCGGCTGACCCAGCATCTGGATGTATGCAGGCATGCCACGAGTCCGATCACCGCTGCTGGTCGGTTCTCGTTCTTCAACGTAAGGCCGTAGCAGGTTGTACAATTCTACCCCCTGCTCGGTACGAATGAGCGTCCATTGCCAGCGTTCTTCGGGTGGGAGTGGTGCTCCCATGTAGCCGATGGTCAGATCGGACAGGCCATTTTGATAATCGAAACAGCTCAGACAGGCGGGCGGAAAGACACCTAATTCACCACCGAGCCGATTGACATCGAGATCGACAAAGTTAACCTTCTCGACCGACCCATCTTCATGCTTGAGCCAGATGCGGAAGTCTTGCATAAACTCGTGGTGGACAACCGTTTCTGGCGAGCGGGAAACGACCCGCAAGAAGCGCTGGAGATCGGGATAGGTTGTGTTGTCCGTGCAGGGTATACCAATAATGTAGAGTCGTTCCAGACCGAGTTGCTCTTCAATAGCGCGCAGGGCGTGCACCTGACAGCCGGTACCGATGTAGGCAATGCGACGCAGACCGGCTTGCCGTACCTGGGTCAGCACATCGAGGGTGGGAGCAAGGCAGGGCTTATTGCCGCGTGTTGCCCGCACTTCGTCGGGAGTACGGGCCAGGATTGGTAAAGGCGCGTAGCGTGTACCAGGTACCGCTCCAGTTGTGATCACCCCTTCAACCAGACCCCGTTCGAGGAGGAGAGCGCCGAGACTGGTAACGGCGCCACTCCACTGGGCATCAGGAACCGGTGGGCGCATACGGAAGACGCGCAACTCGCGGTAGATGCCGAAGAGTAGCTCATCGCCGTCGCGACGATTGCGACCGTGTAAACGACGCTCAATCTCCTCGGCGCGATTGTTGACGAAGACGCAGCTCTGCGCCATCAGAGGTCGTAATTCGCCAGTGCAGATACCGCAGTCACTACACAATTTTGGCCGCCCGGCCAGACGTTCTTCACGGCTCAAGAGGGCAATCTCGGCTAGTTGCCGGGATGGCCGCGGCTGATGGGGGGTCTTGGATGACAACGTCGTGTTCATGCACCAAGCTCCTCTTTGGCGGCCAACAATACTTCTGCCGTAATGACCGCATAACCACGTTGACGGGCATACTTCTCGACGTTACCTCGCACGCGCCCCCGCACAAAGAAGGGAACTTTCTTGAGCATCGCTTCGGCATCGGCAGCCCAAACCGGATCAACTGGTGCCGGCGCTGGTGTAACGGCGGCAGTCGATGTTTGGGTTGGGGCAGGTGCAGAAGCTACAGCAACAGCAGCCGGTGATTCATCGAGCGGTTTACTACTCTCAACCGGTGGAGCCACAGGGGCTGGTTCAGCGACCGATACCCGCTCCGTTTTCTCCGGCAGATCAAGCCCGGCATCACCAAATAGATCGATCAGGTGTTTCTCCATACCGAGCGTACAGGTGGTATAGACCTCGTCGGCAATCACATCTGCACCGTCGAAGCCAAGGAAGGGACGATATGCTAGCAGGTGGTTCTCGATATGGGTTGGCGGCGAGATGACCATACAGTTTAGATCGTAGCGCCGCGAGGTATGGCGTTCCATCTGTGTGCCGCAGACCAGTTCGGGGCGCAGCTCGGCGATTCGATTCGCTACGGTTTGAAACTCGTCGGTCACCAGTAGATCATCGACGTAGCCGGTCAATTGTTCGCGTACCCAATTGGCATGATGCTTCACATACGTCCCGGCGCCGGCAATTGGCATTCCCAGCTCATCATGCAAGAAGCGCGTAATAC
>Ga0308400_1000049_pt1 | contig 46488 bp, 41 predicted proteins | sample HotsprSampOS1265_FD_203451 | JGI IMG/M metagenome (GOLD analysis project Ga0308400, IMG submission 203451) | Hot spring phototrophic mat microbial communities from Octopus Spring, Yellowstone National Park, Wyoming, United States - 20060914_OS12-65 ...
ATCGCCCTGCGCACAGCATCGGTGGTTGCTGCTGCACCAACCAGCGGCTCACCACAATGCAGGGTAAAGCCACTAGCCGGTGAAGTGAGCATACGGGCCACCTGGTATGCAGTCTCCTCGGCGTAGCGCAGTGGTGGCAGCCCGGTTTCAGGACCGCCGTTAATGCCGATCACCAGAGCGATGTTAGGTTGCGTCTCGGTCATTCCTAACTTATGCCACGAATGTAAGATTCCCGATCCTCTCTGCTATCAAGAAAGTGCGCAAAAGTGCGCACACTTCTCTTCCTGCCCCGACGTGTCTTGTTGACCACCGTCGTCTCTGACAAGCGTGACTTTCCCGGCTGCGGCGGGGACGGTCCCCGCTGCAGCGCCGCCATTACTGGTCGGACTCGCCACGGGTAGGGCAGTTTCGGTTGCCAGCCGTTTCAGGTTCCGCGCCGCATTGAGGTCACGGTCATGGTGCGCGCCACATTGCGCACACCCCCATGTTCGATCGCTCAACGTCAGCGCCTCGTTCTTCCAGCCACAAATGGAGCACAGTCGGCTCCTTGGATACCAGCGATCAGCAATAACCAACCGCGTTCCGTAGCGTTTCGCCTTGTATTCCACCTGCGAGCGCAACATCCCAAAACCCACGTCAGCGATGGCGCGAGCGAGCTTCTCGTTCGCGAGCATCCCCTTGACGTTTACATCCTCGATCACTACCGCTTGGTTTTCGCAGCAGAGTCGAGTCGTGAGCTTGTGGGTGAAATCCGCTCGGAGATTGGCAAGGCGGGCATGCAGCCTTGCCAATGTCGCAGCGGACGTTCGCCGGTTGTTCGAGACCGGCAGGCGCGTTCCTTTGGGCAGGCGGGCACGGCGTTCACATCCTGCTGCCTTCTTGGCGGCTTCCAGCTTGCGGCTGAGACGTCGGCTACGGATGTTTAGACGACGCAGCGCTGCGTTGAGCGGCTTGGGCGCCTCAACGACTTCACCGCTGGAGATCGTTGCGGCAGCCTTGATGCCCAGGTCGAGGCCGTTGACCTCGTGCGACGTGCGACGCCGATAGCATTGCGCATCAGGCACCTCGACCTGTATGGCCACAAACCAACGATCCGCCGTGCGCGAGACCGTCGCGCCCAACATCGTGCCCGCGAAGCGCAGTTCCTCGGTCATGGCGACGTCGCCGATCCTGGGCAGACGGATCGTCTTGCCCATCAGAGGGAACGTGTCGTTGGCCACATAAAAGCTGTCGCGGCAACGGCCCTTTTTCTTGAGCCGTGGTTCGTGCGCTTCTTTGCCCTCCCTGAGGTCGGCGAAGAACCGTTCCCATGCGTTGGCAAGATTCCTGAACGGCTGGGCGTGGGCATCCCGGTGAATGTCTTGCAACCAAGGCCGGCCGCTCTCATCGAGCCACTGCGGGTCGGTGTCCGTGATGGCGTTGAACTGTTTTTTGAGCGCCATGGCGTTCGGCTTGCCGCCTGCTGCGTATTGCCTGTTCCATTCATTGAGCGCCCAGTTCCAGACGCGCCGGGCCGTGCCGCAGGCGCGCTTGAAGTAATCCACCTGCTCAGGAGTCGGGCAAAGAGCGATCGTGGGGGTTCGTTGCATGGTTGGGCCTGTTTGACGCCATGGGCATCCTGTTTCAGCGCTGCATCCACCTGCTTTCGATAGTTCCTCACACCGTATCGCCGAGACGAACAACCGTGCACGATGGTCATCACGTCGTGCCCCATTTCCGGTTCGGGAGACAGCCGTTCCTGGGTGAGCACCAGCACTGCGCAGCCATGGGTTTGGGCGTCATGTTCGCACCACGCAACGCCGAACCGGGTGAGGCGGTCCCGGTGCGCGAGGATCAGCATCTTAACTTCCCGTCGCCCGATCTCGTCCACAAGGGCCAGCAACCGCTTGCGCGTGACGTTCAGCCCGCCGCCCACTTCCTCGATACCCTCGACCCCCGCCAATCCCTTCGCCACCACGACCTCTTCCAGCACGTTGCGCTGATTCGCCAGGTCCGGCTGCTGTGCTGCACGCGATACCCGACAGGAGGCGACCAGCGTGGTTGGCGCATGGTTCGCCTGCCGCAAACCGATGACCGCACGGATCTGCGTCTCAGGGGAGAGACGGCGGTTGCTGTCCGTTCGGGCCACCGGAATCAGCCTTCCTTCGCGTTCCCAACGCTGCAACGTCTTGACCGAGACACCAAGGAGTGTTGCGGCTTTCCCTGTGCGCATGGTGTTTTCCGTGAGCACCATGCTACACTATCGCGTACTAGAAGTCAAGCTAGAGTCCGGCTCCCATCATCCGGCGGGAAGGGTCAGGTGAGGAGTAACTACCCACGCGACTTCTGCGCCGATGCCGGCACAAAACGAGCCAAAATAATCCCCACTTCATAAAGCAGATACATCGGCAGCGCCAGCAAAAACAGATTTACCGGATCACCGGTAGGCGTAATAAATGCTGCAATAATGACCACCAGCACCAGCGCGTACCGCCGATAGCCGGCCAGTTGACGGGCATTGGTGACATTCAGGTAAGCCAACACATAAATGATGATCGGCAGCTCAAACACGATCCCGTTGATCAGCAGCAGCATCGAAACCGTCTCGAGAAAATCAGACAAGGTTGGTTGGGTCTGGATCAACGGTGAATCAGAAAAGCCAACCAGAAACCGAATAGCGACCGGTGTCGTCACGAACCAGCCAAAAGCAATACCGGCCAAAAAGAAGAAGGTAACAAACGGGAGTGCCCGAAAAATCAGGCGACGTTCGTCAGCGGTAAGACCAGGGATGATAAAGGCCAAAATCTGATAGACAATAACCGGCATGGCCAGGATCACACCGACCACCAGCGCCACTTTCATATAGCTAGTAAACTGCTCGGTCGTCCCAACCGACTGAATCGGCGCAAAGCGGTCATTGATTGGTGCAAAGGTCAGGATCAGAATATCGATCAGTTTGACCGGTCCCTGTGGCCAAACAGCTACAAAACCTAATACCATCCCGATCAACACTGCAATCCCGGACTTGATAATCCGGCTCCGCAGTTCGATCAGGTGTTCAATAAGCGACATCGAGGCATCATCGGTCTGATTTGCTCTTGCCGGTCGGGTTGTCATGATCGTATTGTCTCCTCCGTCACGGGTGAAGTAGAAACGGTCGGTTGCCAGTGCTGAGCGAGTAACCCACGAGCCTGGAGCTGAAAGACGATGGCCTGCAATTCAGCCGCCAGACTATTGAGCCGGTTCATGAGTTCATTGAGTTCGGCAGCACCGATAGAAGGCTGATCGGAATGATCATCGACAGACGTTGACGAAGAGAGCGACCGGTCTTCGGGAAACGTAGGAGCCTGATCGGCTACGGTTGGGGATGCTACAGATGACGGTTCGCCGAACAGCTTTCGATCTTCCTCGGTCACCGGCTGCACTACTGCCGATGCCGATACTGGCGGTGTTACCGGTGAAACGGTTGCCGCCGGAACCGGCGGTTGAGCCGGTGGGCGAATCACCGGTTTGGTCGCCGTCTTGGCCTCATCGAGCACGGTTTGGGCTTGCTGACCGGCAGCCTTTACTTCGTCAAGAATAGATTGTGCTTGCTGACCAGCAGCTTTCACTTCGTCGGCAATCGCCTGCATATCTTGCTGCACATCGAGCTGCTGGCGAGTCCGGATCAACTCATCACGCAACTGAGCAATCTCACGTTCAAACTCGTTGCGCATCTCGTTGATCATCTGCAATTCAGGCGATTGCTGCTGCCAGGCCAGAAATTTGGCGACCTGCCTGCCAGCAAAACGACCGATCTCCGGTAACCGTTCTGGCCCGAAGAGAACAAGAGCTAGGCCCGCAATCAAGATAAATTCAAACAGGTGAACGTTGAATATTTCCATACGCACTCGCGCTATTGTGGTTCCGTGATTCCTTTTCTTATCTTACCACAGTACACCGAGAGAAGTGAAAATCGAAAAGTGAGCGATGAGAAGGAGGGCTTTGCAACGTTTTCAGCCAAATTGCTCAACAACGGCACAACACCAACAAGTGTCACACACCTGCTTCCGATGATTCCCAACCCACGCGATCACCTGGGAGCGCGGGCCTCCGGCCCGCATCTTGGCATATCCCTGGGAGCGCGGGCCCCCGGCCTGCGTCTTGGCATTTCCTTAGGAGCGCGGGCCTTCGGCCCGCATCTTGGCATATCCCTGGGAGCGCGAGCCTCCGGCCCGCGTCTTGCTGGAGGGTGGAGGGGTTAGGGTGTACAGCTCGCACGACAACTTCAGGCGGAGATACACCTGCAAGCACCCTGCTCATGGTTCAGGATGAGAGGCAACTATAACCCTCTCCCTCTCTCCGTGTGGGAGAGGAAGAGGGTTAGAAAGAGAGGGCAACTCCCCCTTCCTCTGCCTGGGAGGAAGGAAAGAGACTACTCGGCAACGTGGCTGAATATATCGGTCTCAGAAATAATACCGACCGGTTCACCATTCTCAAATACGGCTAGCCGACGGATATTGCGTTCGACCATCAATGCCGCACATTCAGTGATGGGCGTTTCGGGGCTGACACTCAACAATGGCCGACTGGTCAAGTCACCAACGGTCAAGCCGTCAATAGCTCGACCCTCACGAACCACTTTCTTCAGCACATCACGCATCGTCATAATGCCCCACTGCCCACTCTCATCGGGCTTGACGATCACCGAATGGATACCGCGTCCACGCATATAAATTGATGTTTCGCGGAGCGAGGCCTCAGCCGGTACTGCCACTACTGCCCGCGTCATCACTGCCCCAACACTCCCGTGGGGATAGACACGACCATCTGCCCGACGCAGAATCTCAGGGCCGAACGTCGGTGTAGAATGAGGAACATCACCGGCCACGATCTTCTCCATGTTAGCAATGATCAGGCTGGCAAACTCCGACGTCTTCACCTCACGAGCGCCTTCCATCAAGCGGGCAAAGTCGTAGGTTACCGTCTTGTCGGCAATAGTACGCTCAAGACCAGCGATAATCAGGTCAGCGGCTTCCGTCCACCCCATATAGCGGAGCATCATCTCGCCCGACAGAATCACCGAGCCAGGATTAACCTTATCGAGGTCGGCATATTTTGGCGCCGTACCGTGGGTTGCCTCGAAGATCGCATGGCCGGTCACGTAGTTGATATTGCCGCCAGGCGCAATGCCGATACCGCCCACCTGGGCTGCCAGCGCATCCGAGAGATAATCGCCGTTGAGGTTGGGAGCAACAATCACATCAAATTCATCAGGACGGGTCAGCACTTGCTGAAAGATAATATCAGCAATCGCATCTTTCACCAGAATCTTACCTGCTGCCAAGGCCTCTTTTTGTTCGGCGTTGGCAGCCGCCTCACCGCGTGACGCCTTTGTTCGCTCCCACTGCGCCCAGGTGTACACATAATCACCGAAAGCACGCTCGGCATATTCGTAAGCCCAGTCGCGGAAGGCGCCTTCGGTAAACTTCTGGATATTTCCTTTGTGCATCAGGGTGATGCTCTTGCGCTTGTAGGTGATCGCATATTGGATCGCCGCCGCCATGATCCGCTCAGTGCCAATCCGGCTAATCGGCTTAATACCAATCCCAACCTCAATTTTACCTTCAGGTGCCTCGCCGATCAGCCGGCGAAACTCATCGGTCTTTTCAGGTGTACCGAAGCGGATCTTTTCAAAATCTTTAGGAAACTCGCGCTGTAAAAACTCGAGAACCTTGGCCGCTTCCTCACTGCCAGCACGGTACTCGATACCGGTGTAGACATCTTCCGTATTCTCGCGGAAGATCACCATATCGACCTTTTCGGGGTGTTTGACCGGCGATGGAACACCGGCAAAGTGGCGAACCGGTCGCTGACAAACGTAGAGATCGAGATGTTTACGCAGAGCAACGTTCAACGAGCGAATACCACCACCAACCGGTGTCGTGAGCGGGCCTTTGATCCCGACGAGATACTTCTGAAATGTCTCAATCGTCTCGTCAGGGAGCCAGTTCCCCGTCATGTGAAATGCTTTTTCACCAGCTAGTACCTCAAGCCACTCGATCTTCCGCTTACCACCATAAGCCAGCGCAACCGCAGCGTCGAACACACGGACGCTCGCACGCCAGATGTCGCGCCCAGTGCCATCACCTTCGACGAACGGAATAACCGGATGATCGGGAACCTGCAAGCGTCCGTTGATGATTTGAATAGCTTCGCCTGCTGGCGTCGATTTCATGGTCACACTCCTTACACACCTTACAATAAGTTGCGGCTTGTATTATAGCCGACAATTCTTATCTTGACTACTATCACACCGAATGGGCGGGGTTTGCGGAGATTTCAGGTTGCGGTCGCGTTCACCAGTGACCATCTTGCGCACGCGATCCTATTCTTCGATCCGCAGGGTCTCCCTGGGTGCGCGGGCCTCCGGCCCGCGTCGGACCTTTCATAGTGAATGGCACGGCGCTAGGTATCTCAGGTCTCCCTGGGTGCGCGGGCCTCCGGCCCGCATCAGACCTTTCATAGTGAATGGCACGGCGCTAGGTATCTCAGGTCTCCCTGGGTGCGCGGGCTTCCGGCCCGCGTCGGACCTTTCATAGTGAATGGCACGGCGCTAGGTATCTCTGGTCTCCCTGGGTGCGCGGGCCTCCGGCCCGCGTCGGACCTTTCATAGTGAATGGCACGGCGCTAGGTATCTCAGGTCTCCCTGGGTGCGCGGGCCTCCGGCCCGCGTCGGACAGACATACCAGAGACAAATGGACAGGTTAGGCGCCTGCCCCTACACGGCGTGGAATGGCGGCATCGACAAGACAAACAGGGGGATAGCGCACGGTTGGCACAGAAAACAGTGCACCTCCGCACGTGCCACAGACGATTTGGGAATCCCTCCATTGCTCGCAATCTTCATTATCCTCTCCTCACCATACCTCTACCAGGTACGGTGAGAACGTCGAAAAGCCCTGGCAGAAAGGAAACCGACATTGCTTTGCCCAACATTTGGGTTCTCCTTCATAGAATTGATAGGCAACCCTGACGCAGACGTTCGCTACTTTCTGCATTCACCATGCCGGATTAATTGCACAATTTTTTGCGACGTGTTGCACCAGTAATTTTCATAGTTCGTGCTGATTGACACAACCTTGAAGACAGGTATAATTCCTTTGGAACCTCTGCTCACGTCGGTGGATTCTGCGATGACTCGCTGCGAGGCAATATATGCTTGAACCGTATATTCCGGTACTCATTCTGTTTCTCATTGCAGTCTTCATTGCCATCTTCGTCATCACGTTATCGGCGCTGCTCGGACCCAGACGGAGCACGCCGCGGAAACTGGCACCTTACGAGTCGGGTATGGACCCGGTTGGACCGGCCATTCGGCGTATTCCGGTGAAGTTCTATGTCGTGGCGATGCTCTTCATCGTCTTCGACATTGAAGTCGTCTTCTTCTACCCCTTTGCCCTTGTCTTTCGCCAGCTCGGCCCAGCCGGTCTTGTCATCATGGGAGTCTTTTTCGTCGTGCTTCTCGTCGGCTTTATTTATGAATGGAAGAAAGGGGCGTTGCGATGGGAATAGAAGAAAAAGCCGGTAATCTCGGCATTGTCACCACAACGCTCGAGACGGTTGTGAACTGGGGGCGAACGAATGCGATGTGGCCCCTGCTATTTGGTTTGGCATGCTGCGCTATCGAGATGATGGGGGCACAGGCGAGCAATTACGACCTTTCACGGTTTGGGATGGAGTTAAACCGGGCCTCACCCCGCCAGGCCGATCTGATGATTGTTGCTGGACGGGTCTCGCGGAAGATGGCACCAGTGGTACGTCGCCTGTACGATCAGATGCCTGAACCAAAATGGGTCATCGCGATGGGTGACTGTGCCGCCTGTGGCGGTATTTTCAATAACTATGCGATCGTTCAGGGAGTCGACGAGGTTGTGCCGGTTGATGTCTACGTTGCCGGTTGTCCGCCCCGCCCTGAAGCACTGATCGATGGGATCATGATGTTGCATCAGAAAGTGATGCGCGAGAAGATTAGTGGGCGGAAGGAATCGCCGATCCGTATCGATCAGCCCCTGGTGCAGGTGAAGTGATATGGATAATCAGACGGTACTTACTGCATTACGCGAGAAATTTGCCGGTGAGATTCTGGCTGTGAATGAGTTTCGCGGCGACCTGAGCCTGACACTCACGCCACAAGGATATGTGGCGGTAGCCCGCTTTTTGCGTGATGATCCAGCGTTTGCCTATACGTTCCTCGAAAATCTCTGTGGCGTCGATTACCTTGGGCGCACACCTCGTTTCGAGGTTGTCGCGCATCTGACCAGTATGCGCCATCGCCATCGGGTGTGTCTTAAAGTTGGGTGTGATGAGCCAGAACCGACAGTGCCGTCACTCACGCCACTCTTCCCAACGGCGAATTATCAGGAGCGGGAGGCATTCGATCTGTTAGGCATCCGGTTTGAAGGCCATCCTTCGCTCACCCGCATTTTACTGCCTGATGATTGGGTTGGTCATCCGCTGCGTAAGGATCATCCGCTTGGCGATGAAGAGGTTGCGTTTACGTTCAATCAAGATCGCATCTACGCTCATAAACCATTTGTAAAGGAGTAGGTGCATGACCGAATCGATCACTGTTCCGACGCCACAACAGATTATCGAGCCGGCGGTCGCAGGTCGCACCGAGACGATGGTGCTCAATATGGGACCGCATCACCCCAGTACTCACGGTGTGTTGCGGTTGGTGCTTGAACTTGATGGTGAAGTGGTCGTTAATGTCGCACCTGATGTCGGGTACCTGCACACCGGAATTGAAAAGACGATGGAGAGCAAGACGTACCAGAAGGCGGTGGTCCTCACCGACCGGATGGATTATCTGGCGCCGCTCTCCAATAATCTTTGCTATGCGCTGGCAGTTGAAAAATTGCTCGATGTTGAAATTCCCGAACGTGCCCAGATTGCGCGAGTGTTGCTCGTCGAGTTGCAGCGGATCGCGTCACACCTAGTCTGGCTCGGTACGCACGCGCTTGATCTGGCGGCAATGAGCGTTTTTCTGTATGCGTTCCGCGAGCGTGAGCAGATTCTCGACATCTTTGAGCTGGTGTCCGGTGCGCGGATGATGACCAGCTATTTCCGGATCGGTGGCCTGGCCTACGATCTGCCATCCGATTTTATTCCGACTGTGGAGCAGTTCCTCGCCATTATGCCATCTCGGATCGACGAGTACGAAGATTTGCTGACGACGAATCCGCTATGGCTAGAGCGGACGGTCGGGGTAGGGGTGATTGATGCCCAATCGGCGATTGCCCTCGGCCTGACCGGCGCAAATTTGCGGGCAACCGGTGTTGCATATGATGTACGCAAGGCGATGCCTTACAGCGGTTATGAAACCTATTCGTTTGAGATCCCTGTAGGCAAGAATGGCGATATTTATGACCGCTATCGGGTACGAATCGCCGAGATGCGCCAAAGTGTGAAGATCATCCAGCAAGCGACTGAGCGTTTGCGTGAGTTGGGGCCAGGGCCGGTTGTCACACCGAATCGCAAGGTAGCTCCGCCGCCAAAGCGTGAGATCACCGAGAGTATGGAAGCCCTTATTCACCATTTTAAGCTGTGGACTGAAGGTTTCAAACCACCACGTGGTGATGCTTACGTTAGCATCGAGTCGCCACGCGGTATTCTTGGTTGCTACGTGGTGAGTGATGGTAGTCCAAAGCCGTGGCGCGTCCATTTCCGTGCCCCATCGTTCATTAATCTGCAAAGTCTGGCCCATATGGCAAAGGGGCGGATGGTTGCCGATCTTGTTGCCTTAATTGCCAGCTTGGACCCAGTACTGGGTGAAGTGGATCGATAACCGGTATGCTCGTGTGGCGTGTGCTGCAACGTGTTGACGTCGGTCAAGCGGCTTGCATACCCGGATAAACAAGAACTGCGGAGGGGATTGTGACTCTGCTCGAAATACATCAAGCTGAGATTGAGACCATTCTTGCACGCTACGCCAGTAAGCGTAGTGCAGTGTTACCGCTATTGTACCTTGCTCAGGATACGTATGGCTATTTGACCGACGAGGCAATTCGTGAGGTGGCGACGATACTCGATTTGCCACCGACCGATGTCTACGAGGTTGTGGGATTTTATACGCTCTTCTACAATCGTCCGGTAGGTACCTGGGTGTTGCAAGTTTGTGATGACGTACCGTGTTGTTTTTGTGGAGCCGAGGAGTTGATCGCTGCCTTAAAACACTCGCTCGGTATCAACGAGGAAGAAACGACACCTGATGGAATGTTTACCTTGCAACGGGTGAAGTGTCTGGCGGCCTGTGATCGGGCACCGGTCTTGCAGGCTAACCTCGATTATGTGTACGATGTCACGCCTGATCGCGTCGAGACCTTGCTTACCAACTTACGGGCACGTGCAGCCGAGGCGCGAAAACGCGGAGTGAGTGGCCGCTTCGCCGAGGATTATGAGTTCACCCCTGATGGCCGTCTGGTTCAGATTGAACGGTTTTCACCCTATCGGCCACGTGAGTTCGCTAGCCAAGCACCACCGCCGCCAGTAACACCACCCCCGGCAGTGGCACCAGAGGCCGATTCGGGGATTGATCGCCCAGAAACGCGCAAGGCTTCGCCGTTGTGATGTTATTCTGAGCAGTTCGCTATTCAGTGCGCTAGAAAGTTGATTTCGATGGGGCTGACTGAACATATCGTGATGCGGGAACTCGATATTCCCGACATTTCCGATTTTGCTGTTTACCGTCGCCATGGTGGTTGGGAAGCGTATCGCTACGCTTTGACCGAGAAAACTCCGGCTGATATTGTACAGATGGTGAAAGACTCGGGATTGCGCGGTCGAGGCGGCGCTGGCTTCCCAACCGGCGTCAAGTGGGGCTTTCTTCCCAAAGGGGTCTATCCGCGCTATCTGCTCTGCAATTGTGATGAGTCTGAGCCAGGAACGTTCAATAATCATCAAATTATCGACAAAAATCCCCATCAGTTAATTGAAGGAGTGGCGCTATCGGCTTATGCGATTGAGGCCAATGTCGCCTACATTTACATGCGTGGCGAGTTTGCTGCTGCCGCACGCACTCTTGAGCGAGCGATTGCCCAGGCCTATGAAGCCGGTTTTCTCGGCAAGAACATTTTGGGCACCGGATTTGACCTCGATATTTATGTTCATCGCGGCGCTGGCGCCTATATCTGCGGTGAAGAGACTGCCCTGATGGAATCGCTGGAGGGGAAAATCGGTCAACCACGTCTTAAGCCACCCTTCCCGGCAGTTGCCGGTCTGTATGGCAAACCGACGATTATCAATAATGTTGAGACGCTGGCAAACGTCCCTCGCATCGTCGAGAAGGGAGTGGCCTGGTACCGCTCACACGGTACCGAGAAGAGTCCTGGTACGAAGTGTTTTTCTCTCAGTGGCCACGTGAATCGTCCTGGGAACTATGAGTTACCGTTTGGTGTGCCACTCCGCGAGTTGATCGAGTCGCCCGAATATGGTGGCGGGATGAAGGGTGGTCGCCCGGTCAAGATTATCATTCCCGGTGGAGCCTCTGCGCCATGGCTCACTGCCGACCATCTGGATATTCCGCTCGACTACGAGAGTCTTGCCGCTGCCGGTTCGATGCTCGGTTCAGGAGGCGTTATTGTGCTGAACGATACCGTATCAGCACCCTATGTCGCGTACAAGATGGACGAATTTTTCAAACACGAGAGTTGCGGAAAATGTACACCCTGCCGTGAAGGGACGCACTGGCTGGTGCGCACATTACACCGGATGGTTGAAGAAGGACATGCGACCGCTGCCGACATCGACACGCTGCACAGCATCTACCGCCAGATGGCCGGAAATTGCTTCTGCTTGCTCGGCGAAAGCGCCGTTATGCCAATCAAGAGTGCGTTGCAGCTCTTCCCGCACGAGTTTGAAGCGCTGATGAAGCGCAGTAGTAGCCGGAATGGGCATCAGATTCCGCTTACCGTTCGGCATTAAATTGACCATAGCATGTCGCAGACTGCGCCGTGCTTTAGCATAGGGTAACGTGCAATGTCAGATGTGACGCTTACCATCGATGGAGTGCAGGTAACTGTGCCTGCCGGTACCAATATTGTTGATGCCGCCCGCCAGGCAGGGATCGCAATCCCGGTCTTTTGTTACCATCCACGGCTGAAACCGGTTGGCATGTGTCGGATGTGTCTGGTGCAGGTTGGCACGCCGAAAGTTGATCCGGCAACCCGTCAACCGGTACTTGACGCCAATGGTCAGCCGGTGATTGCCATGATGCCGAAGTTGCAAACCGCCTGTACGACTCCGGTCAGTCCGGGGATGGTCGTGAAGACCACGACTGAGGAGGTACGATTTGCGCAACGTGGGATTCTTGAGTTCCTGCTCACATCTCACCCGCTCGATTGTCCGGTGTGTGACAAGGGCGGTGAGTGTCCGTTGCAAAATCTGACTATGGGCTGGGGTCCGGCAGTTTCACGCTTTGACTACAACGATAAGGTGCATTTCGAGAAGCCGGTGAAGCTGGGCGATCTCATCTACCTTGACCGCGAGCGCTGTATTCTCTGTGGTCGTTGTGTGCGTTTTCAGGATGAAATCGCCGATGATCCGGTACTTGGTTTCGACAATCGCGGTCGCAACTGGATGATTATCTCGAAGTCGGATCCACCCTTTAATAGCAAGTTTTCCGGTAACACAACCGATATTTGTCCGGTTGGCGCGTTAACGAGCAGCGATTTTCGTTTTAAGGCACGGGTGTGGGAGTTGCAAAGCAAGCCGGTGGTCTGTACGCTTTGCCCGGTTGGCTGCAACCTGACACTCGATATGCGTCACGACCGTCTGATGCGGGTAATGCCCCGCGAAAATACGGCGGTCAATGACATCTGGATTTGCGACAAGGGACGCTACGGCCATCGCTTTATCGAGTCACCTGATCGGCTGACAACGCCGTTAGTGCGCCGTCATGGGAAGCTGATACCGGTAAGCTGGGACGAGGCGCTTGAGGTTGTAGCCGACCAACTAACTATCATTCGCGCACGTTATGGCGGGCAGGCGCTGGCCGGCCTGGCTGGCCCACAACTCAGTAACGAAGACCTCTACCTGTTCCAGAAGTTGCTGCGCGAATTGGGGAGCGAGAATATCGATAGCGGTATCGGTGGCCCGGCTGCGCTGCCGCCCGATGAGATTGGTGGATGGCTGGCGCCCGGCCCTAACACCGATCTGAGCAAATTGGGTGCCGGAACCGTCGTGTTGGTAGTTGGCGCCGATCCAGAAGAGGAAGCGCCGCTCTATATGATACGGTTGCGCGGTATTGCCCAACGAGGAGGTAAGCTGGTTGTTGCCGGCTTGCGGCCAACTAAATTGGAGCGTTCGGCGACGCAGGTTGTGCGCTACCGCCCTGAAGGCGAACTGGCTTTCGTTCAGGGACTGTTGAAAGCTGCGCTTGAACACAGCTCACGTACAGCAATACTCGAACGATTGGCCGGTTGGAAAGAACTCCTTTCGGCGCTAGAACGATTTTCATTGACCGATCTGGCGACCGCTTGTGGTCTGACAGTGACCGGGTTGACCCAACTGGCAAAAGATTTTCTGACCGCCAGCCAAAGCCTGATCGTCTACGGTTGGGAGGCGCGTAGTGCAGGACCAGCCCTGACCGAAGCGCTGGCCGCGCTCATGTTGCTCAGTGGACGTGTCGGTACGGCAAATAATGGCATTATTGCCCTGCTCCCTGGTGGGAACAGTCGGGGCGCGATTGAAATGGGAGTGCGACCTGATGCCGGGCCAGGGTATACGCCCCGGAAGCAGCGCGGCCTGGATGCCAACGGTATCTGGGATGCGGCGAGAGAGGGAAAGGTACGGGCTATCTGGTTGGCCGGTGTCGATCCGGCAGCAAAACTTCCGGTGGCGCGGGCGGCACTCGAAGCGGCTGAATTTGTGATCGTACAAGACCTCTTCCTGACGGCCAGTGCGGAATATGCCGATGTTGTCTTGCCGACAGCCAGTGTTGCCGAGCGCGAAGGAACCTACACCAACGCCGAGCGACGGGTGCAGCGGTCGCGACAGGCCTGCGCTCCGGTTGGTGAGTCACGGCCAGACTGGCAGATCGTTGCCGCAGTTGCCCAGGCTCTGGCGATGGTGCCAATTGGCGGTGGGCGAAATGGGCCGATCCCGGTAACTACCGAGGCCTGGTCGTATATGGTAGCCGCCGATGTGGGGAATGAAATCGCAGCTCAGGTGCCAGGCTATGCCGGAATAACGTATGCGGCGTTGGCTGCAACCGGTACGGGCGGAAGCTGGGGACGGCAGTTCGATGATGCCATTTATTACGATGGCACCAGCTACACCAATACCGAAGGTGTCGGTCTGGTCTTACCGGCTTTGGCAAGCAAAGGAACGGTAAACCTCACCTTTACCGGCAAAGTCACTCGTTTCGCTGATGAGCGACCAATGCTGCTTCTCGAACAGGTGTTAGCCTACGACGGTGACCGCCATCTGCGCGGTTCTAAGCTACAAAGCCTGATACCACGTGGATACGCGGCAATCAGCGCTGACGACGCAGCAAAGCTGAACATTCATAGTGGTGATCGGGTGCGGTTGATCTCAGCAGCCGGTGAAATGGTCATCCCTGCTCGGGTGCTAGCCGATGTTCCAAATGGTATCATTCTGCTACCTGCCGGCCTGGCTGATGTTATGGCCGCTGAGATCGAGACCGGACCGCGTACACGGGTGAACCTGGCGAAAGTCGTAACGGAGTAGCTGCAAGCGCTGATCTATGGGCTGGATGTGCATTCGGATCAGCACTGAGGGACATACGTATGGATTGGCTGACCATCCTGATCATCGTGATCCAATGTTTTGTTATTACGCTAGCGGTGACAACCGCCTTCGCGTATCTAACCCTGTTTGAACGACGGATTCTGGCACGGCTCCAAAATCGGGTCGGACCGAATCGGGCCGGGCCGGCAGGGTTGCTTCAACCAGCCGCCGATGCGGTCAAACTCTTCTTCAAAGAAGATATTGTACCGGCAATGGCCGATAAACCGGTGTATCTCCTCGCTCCGGCAGTAGCGGTTATTCCAGCGCTCATCATTTGGGCGGTTATTCCGTTTGGCTGTCTTAACCTGAACTGGGATTATCAGGCCTGTTATGATCCGGCGCGCACCAACCTCTGGAACATTCTGCAAATTACCGATCTAAACATCGGTGTGCTCTATGTACTGGCCGTAACCAGCATCGGCGTCTATGGGATCACCCTGGCCGGTTGGGCCTCGAACAACAAATACTCAATGCTCGGCGGCATCCGTTCCTCGGCACAGCTCATCTCTTACGAACTGGCGTTAGGTTGTGCTGTGCTCAGTGTGGTGATGACGTATGGCACCCTTTCAACGCATGAGATTGTCACCCAACAGCAGGGAGGGTTGTGGGGAATTATTCCGCAACTGCTAGGTTTTGTCCTCTACATGATCGCTGCCACTGCCGAGGTCGTGCGTGCGCCTTTCGATCTGGTTGAAGCTGAGCAAGAGCTGACGGGTGGTTATAACACCGAATACGGTTCAATGAAATTTGCCCTCTTCTTCATGGCCGAGTACATCAAACTGATAGCCGTCTCGGCATTGGCAGTAACCTTCTTCTTCGGGGGCTGGCATTTTCCAGGTCTCGACATTCTCGGGCGTGAGGTAACGGCGCTGGCAGGGCCGGTAGCGGGAAGCATTGTCTTTGGGATTGTCTCGCTTGGCGCCTTTTTGCTAAAGGTGGTCGTGTTTCTCTTCATCTCGGTATGGGTACGTGCATCCTGGCCACGATTGCGGTACGACCGCCTGATGGATTTGGGCTGGAAATGGTTGTTACCGGTCGGTTTGCTCAACCTGGTCTATACAACGGTGGTTATCATCTTGATTCCTGATCGGGTCGTACATTCGTGGGTGCTGTTCGGTTTAGGGGCGATCACCATCGCCATCGCCATCGGCTTCAACCGCACGCCCAAACCGATTGATAATGTAACCCTGGTGAAGGACATCCAACTACCGAACTGAGCCTCTACACACGTGATTCGATTTGTGGGTGAAAACGAACGTCGTGCGGCAAGCGAAGCATTCGACCCGCTGAAAGGGATAGCTCATGATCAGAGAACTGGTTAAGGGGTTAGGAACAACACTGCGTTACATGTTTAAGCGACCGGTCACCGTACAGTATCCAGAGGTGAAACGACCGGTACGTGAACGTTTTCGTGGTCGTCACGAACTAAAACGGTTCGCTAATGGACAGGAACGCTGCATCGGCTGCGCTCTCTGCGCTGCTGCCTGCCCGGCAGATGCAATTCTGGTGATTCCAGCCGAGAACGATCCGGCCAACCCACGCTCACCGGGCGAACGGTATGCAGCGGTTTATGAAATTAATATGCTGCGCTGCATCTTCTGTGGTTATTGCGAAGATGCCTGTCCGACGAACGCCATTGTGCTCGAGCATCAGTACGAGTTGAGCTTCTATGATCGTCGGGCAGCCATCTATACCAAAGAGATGCTGTTAGTGCCACCGGATAAAGGCCATGGTGAACCACCGCCAATTTTACAGCAGCTCAATCGGCAACCAAGCCCACCGGCCAAGATTGATCTATAGACGACTGACACGGCACAGTTGGAGATCATCTGAGATACGCTGGTAAGCGGAGCACAGACTATGGAACTTATCTTATTTCTTATTACCGCACTGATTGCGATTGCAGGCGCCGTAGCAATGCTGGTTTCGCGGAACGCAGTGCATAGTGCTCTCTTTTTACTACTGAACTTTGCTGCGATTGCGGTGCTCTTTTTGTTGCTACAGGCTCCTTTTCTGTTTACAATTCAGCTTACCGTCTATGCCGGCGCGATCATGGTGCTGTTTCTCTTCGTAGTCATGCTCTTGGGTGCGGAAAAGGTAGAAGACACGCCAGATCGGATTGCCTGGCAACAACCACTGGCGTTGCTGCTGGGATTAGCATTGTTGGTCGTGTCGGTCGTAGTCGGCCTGGGTGGGGCGACGAATCCGCCACCGGAGAGTGAGGCGCTGATTCAATTCAGTGATCCGCGGACATTAGGGGCATTGCTCTTTACCGACTACCTCCTGCCATTTGAGGTGACCGGCTTTATTTTGCTGATCGCGGTCATTGGGGTAGTAGTACTGAATCAGCGCGGGAGGAAAATCTAATGGTGCCCACCTCGTATTATGTATTGCTCAGCGCCATCTTGTTTACCATTGGGGTGTTGGGGGTATTACTGCGGCGAAACGCAATTGTGATCTTCATGGCGGTTGAGTTGATGCTCAATGCCGCAAACCTGGCGCTCGTCGCCTTTGCCCGCGAACGTCTAGGCGTCGAGGCCCAGGTCATCGTCTTCTTTGTCATTACGGTGGCGGCTGCCGAAGTAGCAGTCGGTCTGGCACTGCTGGTTGCCATCTTCCGTACCAAGCGTACCGCCGATGTAGACGAAGTCAGTACATTGAAGGGCTAGCCAACCATGGAACTGTTGATCTGGCTTATTCCGCTGTTGCCATTCATTGGCTTTCTGTTAAATGTGTTTGTAATTCGCCGCGAACGAACAGCCGGATTGGTGGCGAGTGGGATGGTAGCCGCCGCATTCGTGGTGACACTTATCGCGGTAGGGGTGTTAGCCAGTATGCCACCGGAAGAGCGGCGGATCGTCAGCACTGCCTGGGAATGGATCAACACCGGCAGTTTTCAGGTACCGTTTGCGATTATGTTTGATCCGCTGACAGCAGTCATGGCACTGCTGATTACCGGTGTTGGTGCACTTATTCACGTCTACTCGATTGGCTACATGCATGGTGACCCGCGGGTGGTGCGTTATTTCGCCTACCTCAATCTGTTCGTCACCATGATGCTCTTCCTGGTGATGGCAAACAACCTCCTGCTGCTCTTCCTGGGATGGGAAGGGGTTGGTCTCTGCTCGTTCCTTTTGATCGGTTTCTGGTTCGAGCGCAAGACAGCCGGTGAAGCGGCAGTGAAAGCATTTGTGGTCAATCGCATCGGTGATGCTGCATTTATACTGGCAATGCTGGCGATTTTTACCTACTTTGGAACACTCAATTTCTACAGCGAGGGTGAAGGTGGCGCACTCGGCTTTCTTGAGCGGGTAGGCGATATTGCTGGCTTGCGCGTCGGTCCCAACTGGCAACCGATCTTTGTGAGCACAGCGATCTCGTTTTTGCTGCTGATCGGCGCCACCGGCAAGAGTGCACAATTTCCGCTCTTCGTCTGGTTACCTGATGCAATGGCCGGTCCAACCCCAGTATCGGCACTGATTCACGCGGCAACGATGGTGACCGGCGGTGTTTATTTAATGGCGCGCACCGAACCACTGTTCGTCGCCTCGTTCACGACGCAGGGATGGGTGACATGGATCGGTGCATTAACTGCCCTGATGGCCGGAACGGCGGCGATGGCCCAATGGGACATCAAGCGGGTGCTGGCATACAGTACTGTTTCGCAGTTAGGCTTTATGGTGGCAGCCTGTGGGATGGGGGCGTATGTGGCAGCGATCTTCCACTTGCTGACCCACGGTATTTTCAAGGCATTACTCTTCCTGGCTGCTGGTTCGGTTATTCACGGCACACACGACACCCAGGATATGCGGCGGATGGGCGGGTTGAAGGACGCAATGCCGATAACGTTCCGTACCTACCTGATCGGCGCGTTGGCGCTGGCAGGTATCTTCCCGCTGGCCGGTTTCTGGAGCAAAGATGAGATTTTGGCGCACGCGGTTGGGCACGGCCATACACCAATTTTCATTATTCTTTTCATCACCTCACTGTTCACTGCCTTTTATATGGGTCGCCAGGTAGCATTGATCTTCTTTGGCACGCAACGCGATCCCAGTTACCATCCGCATGAAAGTCCGCAGGTGATGACCGTTCCGCTGATTGTGTTAGCCGTCGGAGCTATCATTGGTGGTGCGATCAATCTCCCCGTACTGCACTGGCTGACCAATTGGCTTGAGCCGGTTTTGCACGAGAAGGCCGGTGCATTCAACCTCTGGCTGGCGCTGATCGCAACTGTTGGAGCGGTGGGAATGGGATATTTGGGCTGGTGGATTTACACCACCAACGCAGCCAAAATTAAGATCGGCGGCAAAGACCCAATCTATCGCTACAGCGGTGACATCTGGGAAGGCATGGCAGAGGCCTGGTACCTTGATCGTCTCTATCAGCGCACGGTTGTTGCTGGCTTTGAGCGCTTATCAGATTTCCTGGCCCGCGTGTTCGATCCACAGGGTGTTGACGGTCTGGTGATGGGAGTTGGTCGGTTCTTTGGCGGTTTGGCCAACAGTCTGCGTGCAGTACAAACCGGTTACGTTCGCACGTATGCGCTCGTTTTCACGGTTGGCGTCTTGCTTGTGATCGGGTTTATGCTCTGGATTGCTCGCTAACAGAAATATTGTACGATCGCATCCACGATTGATGCCGTACCTGTCGGTAACTACTGTCTACACTGAACCGGAGTGCAGAAAACGGTTGGTCGTGAACTGCTGATGAGGCATATCAACCTCGTTGCTAAGAGGAGCATCATCCTAACCAGGATAGCTAATCGTAGACAGACTCTTGCAGCAGAATTGATGTGACCTCAACGAGGGAGCGTTATGAATCAGTTAGGCTTTCCACTCCTCTCGCTCATTCTCTGGCTGCCGACAGTCGGAGCGCTGGTGCTCTTGTTCGTACCGCAGACGAATCCTGAGCTGGCCCGCCGGGTGTCGCTGACAACAATGGTGATCGGTTTTGTTCTCTCCCTGATCTTGCCACTGCGTTTCGAGACGAATCCTTTTCAGGTAGCAGTTGTTGGTGCGCCACCAGCAATGCAATTCGTCGAAGAACTCCCCTGGCTCCCAATTGTGGGAGCGACCTACAGCCTCGGAATTGATGGCATTAGCCTCTGGCTGGTGATGCTGACCACGTTTCTCGGCCCGATTGTGGTGCTCTCAACCTGGGATTCGGTACACAAGGATGTACGCAACTTCCAGATTCTGCTCCTCATCTTACAGACAGCGATGATTGGGGTCTTTATCGCCCAAGACCTGCTGCTGTTTTACCTCTTCTGGGAGTTTACGCTGATTCCGATGACCTTTCTGATCGGTATTTGGGGGAGCCAAAACCGAATCTATGCGGCACGTAAATTTTTCCTCTACACGTTTTCCGGATCGGTGCTCATGCTCCTGGCCCTGATTGCGCTGCATATCCTGCACCGTGATGCGATAACTGCTTTTGAACCCGACTTTCGCGGAACGTTCAGCTTTGGCCGGTTTGTCAGTGATCTGCGGGCCGGACGGTTTACGCTCGACACCATAACCGAGCGCCTGCTGTTTGGTGCTTTCTTTCTAGCCTTTGCCGTGAAAGTTCCGCTCTGGCCGTTTCACACCTGGTTGCCCGATGCACACGTTGAGGCACCAACTGCCGGTTCAGTTGTTCTGGCCGGTGTTTTGCTCAAGCTGGGTGGGTATGGTCTTATTCGCTATAATCTTACCCTTTTTCCGGCAGCAGCACAATGGGCAGCACCGGCATTAGCGATTTTAGCGGTGATCGGCATCATATACGGCGCAGCCGTTGCCTTTGCCCAGTCAGACATGAAAAAGCTGGTGGCATACTCGTCGGTCAGCCATATGGGTTTTGTGGTACTGGGCATCTTTGCCCTTAACGCAGAAGGGATCAGCGGGGCAATCTTACAGATGGTCAACCACGGCCTCAGTACCAGCGCGCTCTTCCTGATGGTAGGGGTGCTGTACGAGCGACGCCACACCCGTGAACTGGCCGAGTTTGGCGGGTTGTGGAAGGTGATGCCGATCTATGCTGCATTCAGCTTACTGGTAGCCCTCTCCTCAGCCGGCTTACCGGGGCTTAATGGGTTTGTGGGTGAATTTACCATCATTACAGGCGCCTTCCGCTCGCCGATCTTAGGGTGGGTCTACGTTATCTTTGCGGTCGGTGGTGTTGTGTTAGCAGCAGCGTATCTGCTTAAACTGTTCCGCTCTATTTTTATGGGTGAGGTTTCGCATCCGGCAAACGCTCATCTTCCCGATCTGAATCGACGGGAGTTAACCGCTTTTGCCTTATTGAGTATCCCAATTGTGGGGATTGGTATCTATCCGGCGCTCTTCTTTGCCGGGATGCAGTACAGCGTGACGGTGCTGGTTGCTGACTTGATGGCACAAGTAGCCGGGCGGTAATCATCAGTAAATCATTGTGTTTTTGCCCAGGCGAGGAGGAAGAACGAATGGAAGCATTGACGATCCCGCCGGTGGATCTGGTATTGATAGCGCCCCTTTTGGTAGTAGTAACGTGGGCAACCGGCCTATTATTGGTTGACACCTTCTTCATCCCGGTTGGGCGTAAGAAGCTCACCGGCTATTTGGCGATTGCCGGTCTGGTGGTGGCCGGTCTGGTCGGGCTACCACTCTGGGGGGTGAGCGGAAGCACGTTTGGCGGCATGGTACGTCTCGATCCCTTTGCCCTAACGCTCACTTGGGTCTTTTTGCTGATCGGTATCTTAAGCATCACAATGTCGCTCGACTATCTACCGCGCCAAGATATAGAGCAGGGCGAGTATTACCCACTTATTATGTTTGCGGTCAGCGGGATGATCCTGTTAGCGCAGGGCGCCGATCTAATCGTTCTCTTCCTGGGAATTGAGACACTCTCGATCACGCTCTACATTCTGACCGGTTTTGCCTATCCGCGCCTGACCTCAGAAGAAGCAGCGATGAAGTATCTGGTGTTGGGTGCGTTCGCGGCTGGCTTCTTCGTTTACGGTATTGCGTTGATCTTTGGTGCAACCGGCTCGACCCGGCTGAGTGAAATCGGTGCTTACGCCGCCGACCGTGATTTAGGTGACACGAACCTGACCCTCTTGCTGGGTGGGGCAGCAATGGTCTTGATCGCCTTCTCATTCAAGGCTGCGCTGGCGCCATTTCACATGTGGATACCCGATGTCTACCAGGGTTCGCCGACTCCGGTAGCTGCCTTCATGAGTGTGGGCACGAAAGGTGGAGCGCTGGCAGCACTGGTTCGCCTGCTGTTCGAGGCATTACCGACATTAAACGAATACTGGTTACCAGTACTGGCCGGTCTGACCGCATTGACCATGGTGGTCGGCAACCTGGGGGCCATTGCCCAGATGGATGTCAAGCGCATGCTAGCCTACTCTAGCATCGGCCATGCCGGTTATGTCATGCTGGGCGTCATGGTTGCCGGTGAACAGCGCGGTCCAGAAGCGTTCATTTTTTACATCCTGGTTTATGCCCTGAGCAATCTGGGTGCATTCGCGGTATTGATTGCCCTAGAGCATCAGGGTGAAGAGGCATGGCAACTCGACGATTTCGCCGGTCTGTATCAGCGTCAGCCGTTGCTGGCTGTAGCAATGGCGATCTTTATGTTCTCGCTGGCTGGAGTACCGCCGACTGCTGGATTTATGGCGAAGTTCTATGCACTGACCGCAGCCTGGGAGGGAGGATTACCCTGGCTAGCGCTGGTCGGTGTCCTAACGAGCGCAATTGCAGCTTTCTTCTACCTACGGGTTATCATTCGGATGTTCATGACCGAGCCAGAGGGAGAACCTGCGCCTGAACTTAATCGTGGTCTCACAATCGATATTGTCGTAGCAGCAGCAGGCACGATCATCATTGGCTTGATCCCGGCTCCGATCTTTGCGCTAGTCGAACGTTCAGCGGTCGCACTAGGGGGCTGATGCGATACTGAAGTGAAGGTTCGTGTACAACAAACAGGGGCAGGTTTTAGTAACCTGCCCCTATCATCTAGCGTGAGCATTACTCTTTGTCCAGCAAAAAATGAATTGTATCGATCAAAACCTTCTCCTCAACCGGTTCAGGAACAATCGCAATCGTCCAATCACTAGCGTAAGGAACCGATTGTAACTCGTTCATCGGCAACCCACTGACGATCACGATCGGAATATTCGCCGTCGTTTCATTCGCACGAAGCTGTTCAATAACCTGCTCTTCGGGCGAGGCTAATGCCGGCATCACCACGATAAACAACGCCGGGAGCGCTGCCGGCAGCGCATCGGGGGTACAAGTGGTCACGCGGAAGTCTTGTGCTGCTACTATCGCAGCGAGCCGATCGGCGGTCGTGCTATCGGTTGATACGATTGCAACCTCTCCCATTCTATCCTCCGCATCGCAGTGCGCATACACTTTCATTGTAGCACACTGTTGAGGGAAGTGCTACTCTTCACCGCTCCCCGGCACAACCACATTAAACCCGGCATCGACGTAATGAATCTCGCCGGTAACGCCTGCCGCCAGCGGCGAACAGAGGTAGAGGGCAGCGTTGCCAACATCCTCAATCGTGACATGACGGCGGAGGGGGGCATATTCGGCAAATTGTTTGTGCAGGCTGCGGAAATTGGCGATACCGCTGGCAGCCAGAGTACGGATAGGGCCAGCGCTGATGGCATTGACTCGAATGCCACGCGGGCCAAGGCCAGCAGCCAGATAGCGGACGCTGGCCTCAAGCGCGGCTTTGGCGACACCCATCACATTGTAGCTGCCAATGACCTGACGAGAGCCATGGTAGGTTAACGTTAACACACTGGCGTTAGGAGCGAACATTGGTTCAGCCGCTTTCACCAGAGCGATCAGCGAGTAGGCACTGATTTCGAGGGCGATGCGGAATCCTTCACGGGTAGTGTTGAGAATGGTGCCGCTTAATTCCTCTTTGTTGGCGAAAGCAATGGCATGAACGAGAAAATCGATCTGACCAAAGGTTTCACGGGCACGCTCCATTAAAGCAGCGATCTCTTCATCGTGTGCGACATCACACGGCACGATGAGTGGTGAGTTCAGGCTTTCGGCAAGTGGTCGTACCCGTCGTTCGAGTGCCTCACCCAAGTAGGTGAAGCCGATAGTAGCGCCCTCGCGATGCAGGGCCTGCGCAATGCCCCACGCAATCGAGCGATCATTGGCTACACCAAGGATCAGGCCTTTCTTTCCTTCCATCAGGCCCATACTGTTTCCTCCATCAAGTTGTAAGCAAGCGTTGATGTGCTTCACTAGCGCGCTATCTTACCATACTTTGGCAGGCGATAGCGTGAGTAGAGCGCTGTATCTTTGTCCCACTGGCTTACCCGGTACGCCATTGGGAACAGGTTGCTGCTGAGTAGGATAAAAACGTTGAACCACACTTCACGGCTGGTCACTGCGTTTCACTCTTGAGGTAGGGTGGTCAGGAACATACTACACGGTGTTTCATCAGGTTCTACCTACTTACATTCCTGTGTCGTCGAATGTTCGTGCTTATAGTCGGTGGTGTGTTGAGCGAGAGATAGCCTACGAGAATAAGAGATGAATAACGAACCAGACATATTTACCGTCGGTTACGATCTCTTTCGATTCGGATCGGCTGCTCGGTGATATGATCGATTCGTCACAAAGAATGGCAGAGCAACGACTATGAACCATTATCTTCTCTATATCTTTCTCGCCTTGTTCATGTTGAGCGGTTGTCAGGCAGCGACCACAACGCCGATCCGGCTCAACCATCTCGAGCCGCTACCGGCGCCGACGCCTGTCACGTCACCACCTTTGCGCGTGTCGGTAGCTTCGGTTATTTCACCACAGGGAACAGTGCAAAGCTATCAGCCACTGCTTGACTACTTGAGCACCCGATTGGGTCGTCAGGTTATTCTCATTCAGCGCCGTACTTATACCGAAACCAATGAATTGATCGGGCGAAACGAGGTTGATGTTGCGTTCGTCTGTACCAGTGCCTATATTGATGGCCGCGACCGCTACGGGATGAGCCTGTTAGTGGCGCCGCAGGTCAATGGTGAAACCAGTTACCATTCCCTCTTAATTGTGCCAGCGAATAGTTCGGCCCAAACGATGGCTGATTTGCGCGATAAGGTGTTTGCGTTTACCGATCCCACGTCATTTAGCGGGCGAGTGTACCCAACAGCACTGATTCAGGAGTTGGGTGAAGTGCCTGAAACCTTCTTTCGAGACACTTTTTTCACTTACACTCATGATGCAGCAATTGAAGCTGTCGCCAATGATTTGGCTGATGGAGCCGCTGTTGACAGTTTAGTTTTTGATTTTGCTGTTAAGCGTAATCCTGAATTACTAAGTAAGATAAAGGTTATTCACACCTCACCCCCCTTTGGCATCCCGCCAGTGGTAGTCGGTTCAGGGGTACGTCCGCAGTTGCGCGTCGAATTACAGAACATTCTGCTAGGGATGGCCGACGATCCATCACCGTTAGCGCAAAGAGCGCTGGCAGAACTGGGTATCGAGCGATTTGTCATGATCGATGATGCTGCCTATGCCAGTGCTCGCCTGTTACGATCACGGGTAGGATTATTATCGCCATGAATGCAAAATACGCGCAACATCGTCTCATCATTTGGTTCACGAGAGCCTGGGATGTTCTTGGTGCGGTCAACATTCGCGCCAAAATCCTGGGCATCGTGCTGGGCCTGGTCATCCCGATGGGTGTGGCTGCAACCATTGAAGTTCGGCTGCTGCTAGAACAAACCCTCACGTCTCAGACCTACGAACGTTCGGTAGCAATAGGCCGTGATCTGGCGGCACGAGCAACCGATCTGGTACTGATGCAGGATTATTATGGTCTGTTCCGCCTGCTGCGCGATACACAGATCAACAATCCTGATGTACGCTATGCATTCATCATCGATTCAGAAGGAACAATTGTTGCCCACACATTTGGCAGAGGTTTCCCGGTCGGTCTACGTGACGCCAATACAGTCACAGCACAAGAACATCATCGCAGCATCTTATTGACAACCGATGAAGGCGACATTTGGGATACCGCTGTGCCGATCTTTGATGGTCGAGCTGGTATCGCCCGAGTTGGCCTGTCGCTTGCTGCTCGCGAACAGACTGTTACCGCCGTTACCGGTCAGTTGCTTCTAACCACAGTCATGGTCGCAGCGATCGGGATCACCGCTGCGGCCTTCCTCACCTGGATTCTTACTCGTCCGATCTTGCAGTTGGTAGAACTAACAAAAGCTGTCGCTCAGGGTGATTTCAGCCAACGCGCCAGGCGTTGGGCAAATGATGAAATCGGTGCGCTCACCGATGCGTTCAACGCTATGAGCGACGCGCTGGCTCAGGCTGAACGTGAACGAGCCGAGCGTGAGCAGATACGAACTCAATATGTAGCGCAAATCATTACTGCCCAAGAGGAAGAACGTAAGCGAATTGCCCGTGAATTGCACGACAGCACTAGTCAGGCGTTAACCTCGCTCCTTATTGGATTACGCTCATTGGCCGATCGTTACCGCTTACCAGACCTCAAGCAACAAGTAGATGATTTACGCGGGATTGTAGGACAAGTTCTCAATGATTTGCACGCACTGGCCCGCCAGTTACGGCCAAGTGTCCTTGATGATCTTGGATTAGCGGCTGCCCTACAACGCTATGTAGCCGATTGTCGCGCTCGTAGTAAACTCACGATCGATCTAGCCCTCATTGGTCTAGACAATGTTCGCCTGATGCCGGTTGTAGAAACCGCGCTCTACCGCATTGTTCAGGAAGCATTAACCAATGTGATCCGCCACGCTCACGCTACGACCGCCAGTGTTGTCATTGAGCGCCGATCTGATCGAGTGCGGGCAATTATTGAAGATGACGGATGTGGGTTCGATCCTGATAACATCCACGGTGATGGTCACCTCGGTCTGAACGGGATTCGCGAACGAGCCGAACTCTTGAATGGTCAGCTCATCATCGAGTCGGCTCCCGGACATGGCACGACGTTGTACGTCGAAATACCTTTACCACCCACGAGGGAGGGCTGCGATGAACCGCATTCTGCTGGTTGATGATCACGCAGTATTACGCGCTGGCTTACGATTACTGCTTGACAGCCAACCTGATCTACAAGTGATTGGTGAGGCTGAAGACGTCCAGACCGCACTTAACCAGGCGAGGACACTACAACCAGACCTGATCTTGCTCGATCTCAGTCTTACCGGCAGCAGTGGTCTATCGGCTATTCCGGCATTTCAGAAAGCAGCACCCCGCTCACGGATTCTTGTGCTAACGATGCACGATGATGAGGGCTATGTGCGGCAGGCGCTAGCTACCGGTGCGCACGGTTATGTCTTGAAACGCGCTGCCGATACCGAGTTAATTGCGGCTATTCGCGCTGTGCTGCGTGGCGAGTTGTACATCCATCCTGCCCTCACCCGCCAGTTGCTTGAGGGAATTCTGCCCCAACCGCCGTCGGTAAGTCCATGGGAGAGTCTCAGTGACCGTGAACGGGAAGTGCTATTGCTGGTAGCACGCGGCTATACCGCAGCCGAAATAGCCAACCAGTTGAGTCTTAGCCCAAAAACGGTAGAAACGTACCGCACACGTGGCATGGAAAAACTCGGCCTGCGATCACGAGCGGCGCTCGTTCAGTATGCGCTCGATCATCACCTGCTGACTGCGAACTGAATCCCTTCACGCACGGTAGAAGATTGTCAGGAAAAACCTGACCCCATCCGTACCAAGAATCCAACTTTTCCTGCTAGCGATACGGCTGTCTTTTTCATAGAGTGTGGGTAGTAGGGATGTCACATCCATCACTATAGTGAATTGCACAAGGAGTTTGGCTTATGTCCCGGCAACCGACTATTCCCTTAATCCCAGTGAGTCGCCGAGGTTTTCTCGGCGCCCTGGTAGCCGGTGCTGGCGTCCTCGCTGTGGCTTCAGTAGCACCATCGGCTATCACTGAAAAACCAATCGATACAATCGATATGCTTACCCCAGAGGAGGCATTGGCTGCCTACGAAGCGGAAATTGCCCGTCTCCGTGCTGCCAGGATCAGCGGTGCACCCATTGACCAGCTTGAGCGGATGCGTACTGATCTCCTACGCGCATTGACCAAACCGGTCGCTGAACGACGCTGGGTGATGGTCATCGATTTACGTGCCTGCGTGGGCTGCCATGGCTGTACAATTGCCTGCGTGGCCGAGAACAAGTTACCGCCTGGGGTTGTGTATCGACCGGTTATTGAAGAGGAAATTGGTCGCTATCCAAATGTCAGTCGACGTTTCATTCCTCGTCCATGTATGCAATGTGACAATCCACCGTGCACAGGAGTTTGTCCGGTCTCGGCTACCTTTACTAATGAACACGGTGTGGTTGAAGTCGACTACGAGCAGTGCATTGGCTGCCGGGCTTGTATTGCCGCCTGCCCCTACGGAGCCCGCACCTTCGACTTTGGTTATACCTACACTGCAAACACCCCATCAGCAGCGATGATGCTCGGAGCCGAGCAGGCCGTGAGTTATGAGCAAACAAGCACTTTCGAGTATAGCAAGGTTCACGCCCGGCGTGACCTGCACGACTCGCCGGTTGGGAATGTGCGCAAATGTCACTTCTGTATGCATCGGGTGCTCAACGGTCAACTACCAGCCTGTGTCACCACGTGTATCGGGCGGGCAACGTTCTTTGGCGATGCCAACGATCCGGAGAGTCTGGTAAGCGAACTGATCGCTAGACCAAACGTGATGCGTTTGAAAAAAGAACTTGGTACTGAGCCACGAGTGTACTACTTGCAGTGAGAGGTAGACTTATGTTAAAGCGACTCCTTTACATCGCTGGCATTCTCGGCCTCCTGATTGGCCTGTGGGGCTTGTACGACCGCCTCGTCTATGGTCACATGCACGCGAACTATGGTTCGTATGTGGTGTGGGGACTATGGGTAGCACTCTATATGTTCTTCGCCGGAGTTGCAACCGGTTCCTTCATGCTGGCAACGCTCGATCTCCTCTTCGACCTGCCGCTCTTTCGTGGTAGCGGACGGATGGCGCTCTGGGGAGCATTGGTCACTCTCCCTGCTGGTCTGGCCGCCATTGGTCTCGATCTGGGTCACATGTCTCGCATCTGGAAGGTTTACCTCCAACCTCATTTTGGCTCTGTCATGGCACAACTGGTCTGGGGGTACACGATATTCCTGGGGATCATCATTATAAGCCTCTGGCTTAGTTTTCAACCACAGCGATCACGCTGGTTGAAACCGATCATGGCGGTTGGTCTGATTCTCGCCATCTTCCTGAGTGGTGGCATCGGTGCTCTCTTGGGTGTCAATCAAAACCGCGTAAGCTGGCACGTCAGTAATTTGCCAGCCCAGTTCCCCGTCTTTAATCTAACCTCTGGTGTAGCCCTAATGCTCATTGCTATCGGTTGGTTTGGTCCGCAGCACGACTCACGGCGGACAAGGCAACTACACGTCTTAAGCCTGGCAATGGTCGTGTTACTGTTGGTCAAAGGTTATTACCTTTGGAGCGACGTGTCACAGGCCCTGTACCAGAATAGTAGCCACGGTGCAGCAGCGATCAATCTGGTGCTGTTCGGTCCTTACGGCTGGGCCTTCTGGCTTTTGCAATTGGGTATTGGAATGCTCCTGCCGTTGATTATTCTCACTATGCCAATCGGAAAACAGGGCTTTGCCGCAGGACTAATGGGACTGTGTATCCTCATCGGTCTGGCTGTTGCCCGCGCCAATATTATCTTCCCGGCGCTTAGCTTACCCGAACTACAAGGTTTGGGCGAAGCCTTCCACGGCCCACATCTCAGCTTTACATACAGTCCAAGCCTAATGGAGTGGGCAGTAACGGCTGGAATCGTCGGTGCAGCAACGATTGGCTTCTTGGTCGGTACTGATCGACTGCCGCTCTTTACCCGACCAACAACCGAAGCAACTGGAACCGCCGATTGACTTGGATTGATAGCGAATGATCGCATGCAATACGAACAGGAGTGTTGATATGAAACGACAGAAGACTATGCCCGGCGCTAAAGATATGAGTCGCCGTGATTTCCTCAAAACTTCAGCGTTGATCGGTGGTGGTGCGGCGTTGCTCGGCTTTGGCCCGTTGGCTGGATTGGCCCGTGGCGAAGCACCGCCCATTGAACTACCACTGGTTGATGCCACCAATTCGATCCAGACTGTCTGCCTGCAATGTAACACTGGCTGCGGTCTCAAGGTTAAACTGATTGATGGCATAGCGGCTAAACTTGAGGGCAATCCGTACAGCCCATGGACGATGGAACCGCCTCTTCCTTACAGTACACCCGTTAACACTGTTGGGCCAATTGATGGTGCACTCTGCCCGAAAGGACAAGCCGGTATTCAAACGGCTTATGATCCGTACCGTCTCATGCGGGTGCTGAAACGCAAACCGGGGACACCTCGCGGCGGCGGTCAGTGGATCACGATTGACTTCGATCAGGCGATTAATGAGATCGTCGAAGGTGGTGATCTCTTCGGCGAGGGGCCGGTAGAAGGCTTACGAGCACTCTACGCCCTCAAAGACCCCAAACTGGCAACAGAGATGGCTGCTGCCGTAAAAGGTATTCTGGATGCCAAACCGGAAGACAAACCGGCTCTTGTTGAGCAGTTCAAACGCGACTTTGCGGACCATCTCGATGTGTTGATCGATCCCGATCACCCCGATCTAGGACCGAAAAACAATCAATTTGCCTTTATCTGGGGTCGGTTGAAAAATGGCCGCGGCGATCTCGTCCAACGCTTTGTGAAATCAGGCTTCGGCTCGGTCAACGCTAACGGTCACACGACTGTCTGCCAGGGATCGCTGTACTTTACCGGCAAAGCGATGAGCGAGCAGTTTGATCCGGCTACCGGCAAGTTTAGCGGCGGTCAAAAATTTTACTGGCAGGCCGATCTCAGTCATGCAGAATTCGTCATCTTCGTCGGCACCAACCACTTTGAAGCCAATTATGGGCCGACACCACAATCGCCCCGTATCACGCATGGGGTCATCGACGGGCGTCTACGCTACGTTGTCCTTGATCCCCGGTTGAGTAAACTTGCCAGCAAGGCGTGGAAGTGGATACCGATTAAACCAGGCACCGACGCGGCGTTCGCTATAGCAATGATCCGCTGGATCATCGAGCAGAAGCGCTACAACGCAACGTTTCTCGCCGCCGCCAACAAAGCGGCAGCTACCGCGATCGGTGAACCGAGCTGGACAAACGCGACCTGGTTGGTCAAGATCAAGAATGGAAAACCAGGTAAGTTCTTGCGCGCCAGCGAAATCGGGTTAACGACAGTAGTCGAAGAGACCAACGCTGAAGGGAAGAAGGTCAAGAAATATGTGACCACTGACGGCGCCAGCTTTGCGTTCGATCCGTTTGTTGCGCTGGTTAACGGTGTTCCCACTCCCATCGATCCCAACAATCCCGATGCGGCGCCGGTTATGGGCGATCTGCTCGTCAGTACTGAACTGAACGGGATTCCTGTCAAGAGCGGCTTGCAGATCATCTACGAAGCTGCCAGCACGCATACGATTGAAGAATGGGCTGCAATTGCCGATGTGAAGGTAGAAGATATTATTGAGATCGCTTACGAATTTACCAGCCATGGCACTCGTGCGGTAGCCGATATTCACCGTGGCCCGTCGCAGCATACCAACGGATTCTATACCAACTTCGCCTTCTACACGCTCAACGCGCTGATCGGTAATTTCGATCATCGCGGTGGACTGATCAAACCTACCACATACGACCGGCTGGGTAACAAAGCAAAAGGGCCGTTCATGATTGAAAAGATGAACAATGGGGCGAATGTACCGTTCGGTATTGACTTGCTCCGCACCAATACAGCCTACGAGAAATCGACCCTATTTAACGGCTATCCGGCGCGCCGACCGTGGTTCCCACTAGCAACCGATATCTACCAGGAAGACGTTCCCTCGATGGGAGATGCCTACCCGTACCAGATCAAAGTTGCCATGTTCTACATGTCGGCGATCAACTATGCCCTACCGGCTGCGCAGACGGTGATCGAGATATTGGCCGACCCGAAGAAGATTCCACTGATCATAACCTGCGACATTATGGTCGGTGAAACCAGCACCTATGCCGATTACATCTTCCCCGATTTGAGCTTCCTTGAACGCTGGGAGTTTCATGGCTCGCACCCAAGCGTGCCCTGGAAAGTGGAGAACATTCGCCAGCCTGCGATCAGTCTCCCCAACTGGCCGACGGTCAAGGTCTTTGGTGAAGAGATCCCGCTCAGCTTTGAGGCGCTCGTGCTCGCCATTGCTGAACGGCTTGAACTGCCCGGCTTCGGTCCTAACGGTTTTGGCGAAGGTATTCCGTTTACCCGCCCTGAACATCTGTACCTCAAGCTTGCAGCCAATGTTGCTTTTGGTGAAAAGGAAGACGGTAGCGATGGTGTGCCCCCAGCCGACGACAACGAACTCGAAGTCTTCCGCCGGGCGCGGCGCTTCCTACCGCCGAGTGTATTTGACGAGGCGACATGGCGTGCCGCCGTCGGAAACGATGAGCAGCTCTGGCGCCAGACAGTGTATGTGCTCAATCGCGGTGGGCGCTACCAGGCCTACGAAAAGGGATGGAAGGGCGATCTGGTCGGTAATCCTTATGCGAAACAGATCAATCTGTACCAAGAGAAGACGGCCAATACTATCAATTCCATGACCGGTGAGCACTTACTCGGCTACCCCGCCTACATTCCCGCCGGTTTGGCTGCCGATGGTTCGCCGGTGATTGATGAAGGTTATGATCTGCACCTGATCACGTACAAAGAGGCGATGATGGCCAAGGCCCGTGGGATTGCCAATTACTGGCTCCTGGCACTGATGCCCGAAAACCCGATCCTGATCAACCGCATCGACGCCGAACGGCTCGGTTTGCGCGATGGTGATCGAGTCCGGATCAGCTCAGCCAGTAACCCTGAAGGTGTGTGGGATTTACGCAACGGCACTCGCAAGCCAATGATCGGGAGAGTCAAGGTGATCGAAGGTATTCGACCTGGGGTTATCTCCTTCCCGCTGGGTTGGGGGCATTTTGCCAGCGGCGCCAGCAACATCGTAATCGACGGTGTGACGATCCCAGGCGATCCACGGCGAGCGGCTGGTGTTCATGCCAATGCAGCGATGCGGGTCGATCCGGTGTTGGGAAATGTAACCCTGAGCGATCTGGTTGGCGGCAGTGCTGTCTTCTACGACTCGAAGGTGAAATTAGAGCGGGTTGGATAAGAGGAGGGACGAATATCGTCGCTTTTGATGAACACCGTCTCTGGGGCGCAGAAACGTCTCTCTGCGCCCCACCTTTATCGTTTAGACGAGCGGTAGCACACAGGTAAGGGGTAGACACCAAATCCGGCAACGGCGGAGAGAGATGACATCTACGCTTCAGCGGTCGCCATGCGATAGCCGTGGCACCAGCTACCATAGCGGTCTTTTGGTATCATTTTGCAGATACCATCGGGTCATCCCTCTTGAACATCACTCGCGCTCTGGTATCATAACAATTGTTCGCAAGCACATCATGCAAGGAAACCGATAAGCGATTTGATACCCATAGCAAGCCGGTTGCATCGCCTCTACGACTCAGCACATCAACGACGAGGCATAAAGGGATGGCAGGCCTTCGGTCACAGAGTATGTTTATTTTGCATAAAAGTGATAACGAACTGGTATAGATTGTGAAGGTCAATGGAACAGAAAGCGGTACGGCGATGATACATCACTGTTCTACAACTTGAAAACGATGTTGCAACGGAAACCACCCGCAATCGGTATGTGCAGGGAGTGGGAAACAGGAGCGACGAAACAGCTTTGCGTACTGTGACAATCCGTGCCCTGGCGAAACAAGAGATAGTCGCACGTTGATCGTAGACCTATCGCCGCCACTACGCATACCCTGTTTTGCGGGAAAACGACTCTTCAATGTTCCGTTGCACACAACCAACGACGACAGGTAACCAATCACAACTTCAAGGAGGAGACCGGTGTCAATTGATGAATTGATCGACTCTGCATCACCACAAACAGTTGTTGCACCTGAACCACTGGCCGATCTTCTACGCCGCTCGTCGGCCATGCATCGCCATCTATGCCCGCGGCAAGTCCTTGGGGCGCGGATGGGAATGTACGCTGGCGAACTGTTAGGTCTAGCATTACCGCAAACGAACAAGCGGCTCTACACCTTCGTTGAAACCGATGGCTGTTTCGCCGATGGGGTCAGCGTTGCCACCGGTTGCTGGTTAGGACGACGCACAATGCGGTTGATCGACGTGGGCAAGGTTGCTGCGACATTCGTTGACACGCAGAGCGGGCAGGCATTACGCATCGCACCTCGCCCTAACGTGCGCGAATTGGCCCGTGGATATGTCCCCGATGCACGTAGTCGGTGGCATGCGTACCTGATCGCCTATCAACTCATGCCGCTGCATGAACTCCTGGTTGCCCAACCGGTCACCTTGACGGTCGATCTAAAAGCTATCATCAGCCGCAACGGACTACGAGCGACATGCGAACAATGTGGCGAAGAGATCATTAATGCTCGTGAAGTTGTACACGATGGGCACGTGCTCTGTCGCACGTGCGCGGGGGAACGGTATTATGCAACAGTGGATCGAGTATAGGCCGCACCTCAGCCAAATCACGAAAAGTTCGGATACGGGAACACCAGGTTTCGCAACATAAAGAGCGCACAACAGCCCCCAACGGCAATAGAAAATCCCTGGTCTGCTGCGTGCAAACCAGGGATTGCTATCCTTCAACAGGACGAACGCGAAAAGATCAATATCCGCACGTACTGCATCCACCAACCGGCGCATCGTCGTCTTCCTCGCTGTAGTCGGTATCACGCGCCCGGAACGAGTGACCGCAACCACAGGAGGATACCGCGTTCGGGTTATCGATCTTAAAACCACCACCCATCAGCGTATCGACAAAATCAATCGACGCGCCGTAGAGGTACTGGGCACTGATCGGATCAACCAGCACTCGCAGGTTACCGGCGTAGAACTCATTATCCCCTTCGCGTACCTCATCGTCGAAGGTCATGCCGTACTGAAGACCAGAACAGCCACCACCGGCAACGAAAACGCGCAGTGCGTAGCCTTCCAGCTCTTTTTCCTGCATCATCTTCAGCAGGCGGTTCACGGCCCCTTCACTGATCGAGAGTACCGGTTGTGGGATAGCCGGTTGGAGCGAAATCTGATTGATATCAACGGTCGTCATGAGCGTTACTCCTTAACCATAAGTACATAGACGCCGGAGCAGCTATCTCCTTCGATATGTGAAGTATACACGATGTTGGCACAAAATGCTAGTATTTTCTTTCGTAAGGTGGGGTTTGGCAACAATTTCAGAGCCCACGCTGCGGAGGACTCATCCCCCAACTTCCCCCAAACCCCTTCCTCTACCCATGTGAGAGAGGAAGGGGGAGGTGCGGTGGTGGCGAAGCTGGCTGGATGCCTCATCAACACCCTTTGCTCTTCTTTGAAGGGAAGGAGGAGATGTTGGCAGATTGGGAAGCCGCCCTCACCTATCACCCTGATTTCCTAACTTCCTATATCTTCACAAGGCACATAACCAACGAGCCACAGATTTTAGATGGTCTGGATCGTTCAAATTCGCGGCATTCGCCAGAACACCTTTTTCCAGTTGATCCCATATCTCATCTGCCATTCGTTGCTCGATTGCTGCTCCGATAAAGAATGTGTACGGAATAGGTCTAAACTTTTTAAATCCCTGACGGATACGGTCGAGAGCTGTCCGTGCAGTTTTCCAATGCTCATCCGCACCAGCAGGGTCTATCCCACCTTTAAGTTCACCCAAGGCAATATACGAATTGGCGAATTCGCGTTTTTCGTCCAGTTTGTTATAACTGACCGAAAGCAAGCAAATATCGACATTGCTCTTAATCAGAGGAACATTGAAATTATACACTAAGGTGCGAGGCTGCTGTTTGCGTTCCCAATAGATACCTCGCAGAGAACGTTCGATTTCTGCATCGTCATCTCTCATATCTACCCACTGTCTCGTTATGGCATGTTGCCATTTGTAGCGAAGCTTAGCATTCCTCAGCTCGGAAATGATGAAACTAGAAAATTTTTGCTGAGCCAGGACACCACCAATATTACGTATCGAACCTCCAAGTGTATCACCTCGCGTAAGCAAAAATCTGAAAATCAACTCCTCAACAAATTTTTCTCCCGCCGGTTCCAGGAAATCCTTGACGAGCCTATTGATAGCTTCTTCTTTATCTTCCTCTGATAAATGAATAAGGGATTTATCGGACAGACCTGCTGCGGCGAGGAGAGCCGCTTCTATCTTTTTGTTGTTCAGTACATCAGCAGGCGTTTTAGCTTCCGATATGGCTTCTTGTAATGCTCGCGCTTCATTAACGTAAGGGGTAGCAAGACGATTTTTCTCTAACGCGAGTGCAATAAAACCGGCACGAGTAGCTTCAGGGGTGGTCACAAGATTCTCGCTCCTTTGGAGATGGTATCGATACGGAGGTACACCTTTGTCCATTTATTTTCTCCAGACATAGACACATTTACGCAAAGATGTCCGACCATGCTTCCCCATTTGCTGGCTACTATTCCCTTTACCTTCTGGTAAAACGAGAATGTGTTCAACCTGCAATCCTACCTTTTCAGCAATATCTGACAGTATTAAATCCACGGAAATATTCGCTCCAGCATATCTTACGTTATCATTCACCATAAATAACGGAGCGCCTGGTTTCATAATGCGCGCACATTCGAAGATGATACAAGCCATCTCGTAAAAATATCCCCTTACCATTCTAGGAATACCATTATTGTTCAATTTTTTTTGTGCTTTTTGATCTTCAAGATACCGTAGAATCGTTTGAAGTAATTCCTGTTGGTCAACGATGCTCAGAACGGTCGACCACTTCGGGTTGATATTCAGCAAATCTTTGGCCCGATGTTCTACCGTGCAACTGAGCATCTCTTGACGGAGCTGTGATAACCTCTGTTCATCAACATCCAGAAGAGCGAGTTCTAGTGCATACGTGCGTGTATAATCGTATCGGTTACAGTACGGTGGTGACGTAATGATGGCATCATATCCCGCATCAGGTAGTCCGGGGAGGATGCGCAGACACGAACCATTGAAGAGACGAATGTTGCCCTGAAGTTTCTCAGGGGGAAATAAACTTGTCTGTTGAGCGGGAGCAATATCGGATAGGATTTCATCGATTTTGGCGCTGATAGCCTGGTCAAAATCGAGAATATCACCCTTGTCAAATTTTTTCTGGCCTCGTGTACGTCCAGATCGATAATCCCATCGTAAATACTGTCCATCTTTACGGGTAAAGCTAATTGATTCCAGTATGCAGAGCAGTGCAAAACGTAATACAGCTTGCACTCTAACGTTTTCCTGTTGACAGGAACCTAAATAACGCTCAATAGCCTCTTTTGTCTTATCTGGATACGCACCGCGAGTAATGCGTACTTCAGGGAGTGGCATTCGTAGATTTGTCTGTTCCCAGATACGTTCTGTTGCCCATCGCCGCAACGTCTCAATATCTTCGGAGGTCAAACCTGTGTCCAGCAGTTGTTTGACCGTAATAATCTCACGACCGATGGGTAACACTTCGATACCGTCAGCATGCATTCCCATCGCACTGGCCACAAACAATGCAGTGCCACTTCCGGCAAACGGATCCAGAATTCTCCCTGAGGTGACGTGGTAGGTATGAAAGAGATACTCAACAAGCGCAGCCGAGAATGCTTCTTTGAACTTATACCAACGATAGACCGGTCGCATCTTGTTGGCCTGAAAACTGACCAGCAACCGCGAGAGGGATGGGTGAATAATGAACTTCCTTTGAAGTCGCTGAAATAGCTCTCCATCGAGACGATCTATCTCGTTGAGATCGGCATCTTGTGGACTGACGACGGTATTGGGGGTAGGAGCTGAACGGAAAACCACGGTATACTCCGGTGTCGCAACGTTTCAAAACGATTGCATATCACGGGTATTATTCTACTCAGATTGATCATCACACACACAAGGATGATCGTCAAAAAGTGGAATCTGGCTATTTCTATCTCGACTCCGCTTGCATTCGCGCATCTTAATGTATATCTCATCAAGACGCGAGGAGGAGCCGAACATCAATCCGTGCCAACCAGAACGGTGACGGGCTTGATGGATAGAAAGCGCTAGCCATCAAGTGGTTATGGTTTCTTCTTTTGCTATACCAAAATTAAACGTGGGCGAAGAGCCACATCTCGCTGCCCACGTTTGCTGGTGGCGCCCCCGGTGCGACTCGAACGCACGACACGCAGTTTAGGAAACTGCTGCTCTATCCCCTGAGCTACGAGGGCGTATCCTTCCCGAGTGTACCATACTCGTTCTTTACGTGCAAGTATGAGTGATGCGGCAGCACGACCACCTTTTGCGCGAACCAATACCAGCCTCTTGCGCCAGGAACCTCTCGCTAGCTACACATGTCGGCAATTGATGAGCACGGTACCGCTGCCACCTTTTTTCAAACTAATACCAGACTCACGATGACGGTTAAGATGGTTACCGGTAAGCCGACCTTCAGATACGCGCTAAAGCTTACCCGTACTCCCCAGCGTGCAGCCAGTTCGGCCATGATCAGGTTGGCAACCGAACCGAGCAACGTTAGATTGCCGGCCAAGGTTGCAGTTGCGGCTAACGTTAGCCACGCTCGCTGTTGATCGGCAAATGCAGGTACTAATTCCTGTAACAAGAGCACGGCCGGTACATTACTGATCAGATTCGAGAGAATGACCGATACAATGCCAAACGGTACCATTCCGGCCTGAGCTAATGGCAGCAGGGTAGTAAAGAGAAGCTCCGTCCAACCCTGAACATCGAGCGCGTGTGTGACGACAAACGGTCCAGCAAAAAAGGTGAGCAGGTTCCAGTCTATGGTTTTGAACACGCGCTCAGGGCGCAAGCGCCGTGTGGTGAGTAGCGTGGCCGCCGCCAAAAATGCTGCCAGCGGAACCGGTACACCGATGAGAAATGCGATCAGCATGAAGCTGATGACCAGCGCTGCTTTGCGGAGGAGCGGACGGTAGATGCGTATGCGTAGAACATCAGGTGCTGTGAGAGTGCCACTCCGGAATTCGTCACGGTAGACCAGCACGACGATAAACCAACAGATCACCAGCCCAATGAGAGTGGTTGGGGTCAGGGCAATGGCAAAATCGAGGTAGGGTATATTCGAGGAGTTACCGATGATCATGTTTTGCGGATTACCGGTAATGGTAGCCGTTGAACCGATATTTGCCGCTACTGCCAGACCGATCAGGTATGGTAGTGGGTTACGACGTAACGTGCGGGTCACATCGAGTACAATCGGTGTCATTATCAGCACGATAGTATCGTTAAGGAATAGAGCCGACAATACTCCACTCGCCCCAATGACCAGGGCTAATAACGAGCGAAGGCCACGGGCGAATTGTACAACTCGTTGCGTAATCAAGCCAAAAAAGCCAGAGAGGAAGAGACTGCCGTTGATAACCATCATGCTGAAGAGTAAGAGGATGGTATCCAGATCAAGCGCGACGTATGCCTCTTCAAGAGAGACGGCGCCAATGCCAAGCAGAAGTGCCGACCCGATCAGCGCAATTGTGGTACGGTCGGCGCGAATTAGCGGCCAGCGACCAACGGCAATACCAATGATCGTCGCTGCAACGATGAGCAGCGTAAGAACGGGGAACACCATAAATGATACAGGTTTCTAAGAATAAGAATGATGACTGTACAGCGGTATTGTATGAGCAAATGCGATGCATGTCCAGGAGACGTATTGCCATACTGTCCTGTTGCCAGCGATTCAGCGGGTTTCAGAGCCTGATCCGCTCGTTTGTGTGGGCAGGGTGCAGGCCTGCATTCTGCGGTGAAGGGATGGCAAGCGCCCATCTCGGAGCACGCCATTACCCCTTGCACATAGGAGAACATGTTCCAAGGCCTTGTAGCGGGTACGCCGGTCTACCAAACTCAGGGAGTCACGAAGATTGGATTAGTAAAGAGCCAGGGCTTCCCACCCCAGTAGGCTTCCACGCGATAGACCCCATCGTCGGTAACAGTCTGACGTATCCGCCGAATGCCACTGGTCATGACCTCGCCATTCACGATCAGACGAACATAGGCATCGGCTCCAACATCAACTTCGACTAGAAGTGGGCCATCGGTCAGACTGAGCGTATCCCCCAGTTCGGCCAGCTCGCCTGGTCGGCTCAGCCGAAAGACGATTGATGGAGCATCGCCATCAAGCCGGTTGACAAAATAACAACGACCGGCTGTCAATGCAGCGTAGACCTGATTGGTAGCAACCGTCGCATCGTGACTAAGCGGCTCAGACAGCAAAAGATAATTGGTCAGTGTGCGAAACATCCACGGGTAAGGAAAGACCTCAATTTCACCCCATGGGGCCTGACGCTTGAAGCCATGAGCATCAACCCCGCCAATCCCAAAGGTACGTCGGCCAACCATATTGAGTCGATCCCACCAGGCCAGTGTCGCTAGCGTTGGTCCACTCAGGCCAAGACGTGGGTTCAACACCAGTGCCAGCCTGTTACGGTCGGTGAGATGTTCACTCCAGTCGCTCATCAGATTCCACAGCTCTAGCCCAACCACCCGCCCTTCCCGCTGACTCGGCCCATCAATCGTCCAGTCATCCCAGCGATAAATGTCTTTGAACGAATTACGAACTCGCTCATCGGGGTGAGCAATGATACCAAAGCCTCCCCGATTGTACACTTCATCAATAAACTGCTGCGGCGGCAACTCATTGCTGATCACGGTATCCACATTGAGGGCCAGAAAGTGATTATGATCCGGCGTGATCTCGTGACCGACGATCACCAGCACATCATCGTGCCATCCGGCAAACGGCAGACCGGCCAGTGTGTCGTGATCGGTCACGATGATCCAGCGTAGCCCTGCTTCACGGGCAGCCGCTATCAGTTGCGGAAAGGTCGCCGAGCCATCAGAATAGGTCGTGTGCATGTGTATTGCACCAGGATAGACGAACGGATAATTCATGGTACACTCCAGATGACGAATATTGCCCTCTGCATGCTACCACAGAGCAGTATGAAGATCATCGATATTGATGCCAGTCGGGTGACGATGAAGCAACGTACCGGTACTGAACGGTACAGTTATGAAGTGATTGCGGCTCTTGATCGGATCGCACCTGCTGATGTTAGCTTCCGCTTGTATACCAATGGTGGATGTGAACGACTCCCGCCTTTGCGTCCACGCACAACAGTACGCGATATTCGTCTCCCGCGTCTCTGGACACACCTCCGGCTTGGTCCGACAAGCTGGCTCGCTCGCCCTGATGTGCTCTTTGTACCAGCCCATGTGATCCCTCTCATCCACCCACCGACGGTCGTTACCATTCACGACGTAGGGTTCCGCGTATTCCCGGAAGCCCATACCGCCCGCCGTCGCCTCGAACTCGAACTGACGACCCGCTGGAACGTCCGTGCGGCCCGTCACGTACTCACCGTCTCGCAAGCAACGAAACACGATCTGGTGACGTGGTACGGTGTTGATCCAGGGCGGATTACAGTTACCTATCACGGTTTGAGTGAGACATTCAGGCCACCTGCCGATTACCATCTGATCAGCGACGTGCAGGCTCGTTATGGCTTACAGCAACGTCCCTATCTCATCTACATCGGCACCGTGCAACCACGCAAAAATCTGACCCGGGTTATCGAGGCACTGGCAATAACCCTAGCCGCCGGATATGAGATCGATCTGGTGATCGTCGGCAAACGTGGTTGGTTAAGTGCTCCAATTGAACGTCGGGCGCAGGAGTTAGGAATCACGCATTACGTCCATTTTATCGGATACGTTGCCGACAGCGAACTGCCTGCGCTTTTGGCTGGTGCGCTGTGTTTTATCTTTCCATCGCTCTACGAAGGCTTTGGCATGCCGGTGATCGAGGCAATGGCGTGCGGCACCCCGGTCATTACCAGTACCAGTTCGTCACTGCCTGAAGTGGCCGGTGAAGCGGCGTTGCTGGTTGATCCCCTCGATACCAATGCGATTGCTGCCGCAATCATGCAGATGATCGACAATGCAACGCTGCGCGAAACGTTGCGTCAGCGTGGTCTGGCTCGTGCCCGTTTGTTTACGTGGGAAGCCTGTGCCCGGCAAACGCTTGAGGTGCTGCTGACCGTGTCGTGAGCAGATAACAACCAATGTATCGCCTGGGGCAGGTTCTACCCCTCTAACAACAGGGAGCGTGCGCCGGTTTCACCAATGCTTTCCTGGCACACAAGGCTGGTGGCGCGTGCTTTTGGGCTAACGTTACAGGTGAACGATATGTATTGGCGAATATGACCAACATCCGAACATGTTGAAGCGACCTACGTTCAGATGAAGACACCTGTCGAGGCTCATTATGACCATTCACGACGAACAACCTTCCGTAGCAGAAGATCCGTTCAGCGTCGGGATTCAGCTTTTCAATCAAGGGGCATACTGGCACGCCCACGAACAGTGGGAAATATGCTGGCGAGCGGCGCAGGGCACAGACGCCGAGTTTTACAAGACGTTGATCCAGACCGCAGCCGCGCTGGTGAAGTGGCAACAGGGGAACTATCGTGGTCTTCGTCTCAACTGGGCCAAAGCCCAACGTCGGCTGCACCGGTTGCCATTGCACTATCGCGGGATCGATCTGAATGCGCTGGCAACCGCGGTAACAGCCGTGCTGGATAATCCGGAACAGGCACCGGCTCCAAAGCTAACGATAGTGAGCCACGAATGAGAACGCTGCGCGCAAAGCAGATGGCTTGCATTACTCCTCATCGCGATCACGGCGCGGAATAACCCGTGGCGCCCGTCGCGGCTCTTTCGGTGGTGGCGGCCCCAAGACCAGCTCAAGTGCCTGTTCGATTCGCTCGATCAGGTGAATCTTCAGACGCCGACGCAATGTTTGTGGAATTTCGACCAGATCGTGTTCATTGCGTTTCGGCAAAATGATCTCGCGGATGCCAGCTCGATACGCGCCCAGAACCTTCTCTTTGACCCCGCCAATCGGCAAGACGCGACCGCGCAATGTGATTTCACCGGTCATGGCAATATCATGGCGTACGCTCCGCCCGGTCAATGCCGAAACAAGGGCCGTGGCAATCGTTACTCCAGCCGATGGGCCATCTTTAGGTGTCGCACCTTCAGGAACGTGAACGTGAATATCAATTTTGTCGAAATGGCGAATCTCAATCCCTAGCCGACTAGCATTCGCCCGTGCAAACGAGAGTGCGGCCTGCGCCGATTCCTGCATCACTTCGCCGAGCTGCCCGGTGAGAAGCAGATTGCCTTTGCCGTCCATCAACACCACTTCAACCGGCATAATGTCGCCACCGGCGCTAGTGTAGACCATACCAATTGCCACCCCTACCTGATCGACCGGATCAACTTTGCCGATCTCAAAGCGCGGCGGGCCGAGCAGTTTGGTCAGTGCCCGTGGCGTAATCTGACGCGGATGACGCTTCCCTTCGGCAATCCGGCGCGCAATTTTACGACAGATAGCACCGATCTCACGTTCGAGATTGCGTACCCCGGCTTCATACGTGTAGTGGCGAATAATGGTGTAGATGGTCTCATTGCCGAAGCGAATGGTCGTCAGTGGCAAGCCACTGTCGGTCATCTGACGCGGAATGAGAAAACGGCGGGCGATATGGAGCTTTTCGTCTTCGGTGTAGCCGGGGAGTTCAACCAGCTCCATTCGGTCGAGAAGTGGCTCAGGAATATCATCAGCAACATTTGCCGTGGTGATAAAGAGGGTCTGACTAAGATCGTAGGGTAGATCGAGGTAGTGATCGCTGAATGTGCTGTTTTGTTCAGGATCGAGCACCTCAAGCAGCGCTGCTGCTGGATCGCCACGAAAATCACTCCCCAGCTTATCTACTTCGTCGAGCATAAAGACTGGATTGATCGTCCCTACGACCTTCATCCGCTGCAAAATCCGACCGGGCAGCGCACCGATGTACGTGCGTCGGTGCCCGCGGATTTCGGCCTCGTCGTGGACGCCACCCAGACTCAAACGAACAAAGCGCCGTCCGAGTGCTTCGGCAATGCTCTGACCGAGACTAGTCTTGCCTACGCCAGGTGGCCCGACGAAGCAAAGGATCGGCGCGCGTCGCGACGGGCCGGCCAATTGGCGCACCGCAATGTATTCGAGGATACGATCTTTGACTTTCCGCAACCCGTAGTGGTTCCGTTCAAGGACTGCTGCCGCTGCCCGCAGATCACGATTCTCAGGACTGGCATTACTCCACGGTAGCGAAATCAGCCAATCGAGATAGGTGCGCAGCATCCCGTGTTCAGGAGACATCGGTGAAATCAGTTCAAGCCGGGCCAACTCTTCTTCGAAGCGCGCCATTGCATGGGCTGGCAAACCAGCCGCCGCCGCTCGTTCGCGTAAGAGGAGTATTTCCCGCCGCGATGGGTCTTCCTGGCCGAGTTCACGTTGAATCGCCCGCAATTGCTCACGCAGGAAGAGTTCGCGCTGGCTGCGATCAACCTCTTGTTGTACCTGACTGTGAATGCGATTTTCCAGTTCGAGAAGATCGAGCTCTTTCGCCAGCAGAATCTCAAGCTGACGTAACCGCTGCTCAATATCTACCAGTTCGAGAATACGCTGTCGGTCTTCGATAGAAATGGGGAGCAGCGAGGCAATAATATCGGCCAACTCCCCTGGTTCGGCACTGTTAAGCGCAGAAAGATATGCATCATCAGGCAGGTTCCGCGAAAGACGCACAATCTTCTCGAAGGTAGTCAGAATAGTACGACTCAGCGCCTCGACCATCAGTGCGTCATCTTCATCGAGCGGCGGCGTAACAAGTGGCGTTGCCAGGACGCGCAGAGCCGGGTATTCGGCCACCGCACTGACAATCTGCATCCGCTGGCGCCCCTCGAGCACAATGCTGAGTGTGCCATCGGGCAAGCGGCGTAAGCGCTGCACGACCGCTTCAACCCCAACTGTGTAAAGGTCTTCAAGTCCGATGTTTGTATCATCCACCGGGCTGCGCACAGCCACTGCTAGCACCAGCCGATCACCAGCGGCTGCTTGTTCAACTGCATTGATCGCCCGCTCATCACTTACCAGAAGCGGCGCTAACATCTGTGGAAACAACACGCTATCAAGCAGTGGAAGTACTGGTCGTTCGTACACAGCCGTACTGGTAGCAGGTGATGCTGATTGTTCATTAGCCGGAGTCGTGGTCATAGCTTCGCTCCTGCGCAGGCCAATTCAAGAGCTTGAGCGATTATGAACCTGCGCATTGTCGCATTTGTACATTCAGTGTAACATATACTGCCAGTATTCGGGTGAGAGCAAATATTCTCCTCAATACTGGCTATCGGGTCCGGTGAACGTGCTACAGAGTGCGTCTGGTGTCCCTCACCTTCCCCCCAGCCCCCTTCCTCTCCCGCAGTGCGGGAGAGGGGCCGGGGGTGAGGGCCGCCCGCAGCGCGAAGGGGAGCCAGGCTGATTACCCGACCCTCTCGCTCAATCCTCTCACCTCTCGCCTCTGTCACTATTGCCCGACAGGAAGAACTTTGCAAAGCCTTAAATCACGCCCCAGCATCAGAGCACTGGTTGACGTTATGATAAGATGATACCATCGTATCAGGTTATAGTTCCCGACGGAGAACATGAAGATCACGCTTAACAACATCCATTTGTCCGTCGAAGTAGTCGGTAGCGGTCCGGCGCTGCTCTTAATCCACGGCTTCACCGGCAGCAGTCAGACATGGCAGGCGCTAGTACCGGTACTGAGCCAGCACCGCACATTGATAATGATTGATCTGATCGGACATGGCGCCAGTGCCGTGCCGTCTGATCCGCAGCGCTACGCTATCGAGCAGTGTGTTAGTGATCTCCTCGCTTTGCTCGACCAGTTCGGCATTGCGCGTACCGACCTGCTTGGCTATTCGATGGGGGGGCGGATTGGGTTACTGCTCGCAGCCAGCGCACCAGAGCGAGTCGGCAGGCAAATCTTAATCGGCGCTTCACCAGGATTGGCTGATCCAGCCGAACGAGCTGCGCGTTTGGCGAGTGATGAAGAACTGGCCGAGCGTATTGAGCGCGAAGGTCTGGAATGGTTCGTTGAGTATTGGGAATCGCAGCCACTGTTTGCCAGCCAGCAGCGCCTGCCAGCCGCTGTTCGTGAAGCGCAACGCAAACAACGCCTGGCCGGTAGTGCAATCGGCTACGCCAACGCTTTACGCGGAATGAGCGTCGGGCGGCAACCGTCGCTGTGGGAGACATTGCCGACGATGACCACTCCCACCCTCTTGATCACCGGTGCACTCGATGAGAAGTTCTGCGCCATTGCCACCAAGATGGCTGCACTGATGCCGCGTGCCCATCACGTGATTGTTCCTGAAGCTGGGCACGCCGTTCACCTGGAACAACCGGCAGCGGTTGTTAAACTGATCGGTGCATTTCTACCATAGCTGACTCTAGGTGATCGATACGCCAGTAGGATTACGCAGGCGAGGACATATTGCACGCACAGTCGAACGGGCAGAACAGGCACTCATTTGATCAAGCATTGAACAAATTAAAATTGTAGTAGCAGTCATCAGCAGCTTCATCAGTACAAAACTGTCCGGTATGCAACACAACAGTGCGGAAGTGTGATTTTCGCACGCTGCACAACGAACCTCTTGTATCACTGAGTGTAGATATATCCACGTAGAGAGAT
>Ga0308400_1000059_pt1 | contig 43171 bp, 37 predicted proteins | sample HotsprSampOS1265_FD_203451 | JGI IMG/M metagenome (GOLD analysis project Ga0308400, IMG submission 203451) | Hot spring phototrophic mat microbial communities from Octopus Spring, Yellowstone National Park, Wyoming, United States - 20060914_OS12-65 ...
AACTGATTCGGCAGGTCATTATTACCCTGCTGGCCGGTGGTAATGCGCTGTTGGAAGGTGTTCCTGGTCTCGCCAAAACCACGCTGGTGCGCACACTGGCCGATGTCATCGATTGCAAGTTCTCGCGCATTCAGTTTACGCCCGACTTGATGCCGGCTGATATTATCGGTACCACGCTGATCAGCGAAGATGCCCACGGCCACAAGTCATTTCGTTTCGAGCCTGGCCCCATCTTCGCAAACCTGGTGCTGGCCGATGAGATCAACCGTGCTACTCCCAAGACCCAATCGGCCCTGCTGGAAGCAATGCAGGAGCGCACGGTAACGGTTGCCAAAACGATCCATAAATTGCCACAACCGTTCTTTGTGCTGGCGACCCAGAACCCACTAGAGATGGAGGGAACCTATCCGTTACCAGAAGCGCAACTCGACCGCTTCTTCTTCAAGATTAACGTCGCCTTCCCTTCTGCTGCCGAATTGGTCGAAATTGCGCAACGAACAACCGGTGCGCGCCAGCCAACAGCGCGCCATGTTGCCGATGGGCCGATGATCTTGCAAATGCAAGAACTGGCGCGCACGGTGCCGATTGCCAGCCATGTCTTGAGTTACGCGGCCCGCCTGATTACTGCTACCCATCCAGAGAGCAAAGATGCCCCGGCAATCACCAAACAGTACGTGCGTTATGGCGCATCACCCCGTGGGATGCAAACCCTGATCCTGGCCGGTAAGATTTTAGCGCTGCTCGATGGACGTTACAACGTCTCGTTTGGTGACCTGCGCCTGGCCGCGTTGCCGGCATTACGCCATCGGGTGGTGCTCAATTTTGAGGCTCAGGCCGAGGGCATCAGTGCTGATGATGTGGTGAAAGGCGTTTTGGAAGCGGTCAAGGAGGAGTGATGGCTGAGCCATTGCTCACCGCTACGTTTCTGCGCAAGCTTGATCGTCTGGCTTTGCAAACCCGACGTGCAATGGCGGGCGATCTGCAAGGTGAACGACGAAGCCCGAAACGTGGCTCGTCGGTTGAGTTTGCCGATTTTCGGCCATACACGGCTGGCGATGATATTCGTCAAATTGACTGGAATCTCTACGCACGTGCTGAGCGGTTCTACCTCAAACTGTTCGTTGCCGAAGAGGAGTTAAACGTTCACCTGCTGGTAGATACCAGTCGCAGTATGGCCTGGGGCAACCCAGAAAAGCTTCACTATGCCCGCCAGATCGCTGCTACCTTTGGCTATATTGCGCTAAGTAATCTTGATCGGGTGAATGTCACGGCGTTTGGTGGTCGTCCGGCGGCGGTCAGTGGGATTCGTGGCAAGCGTGGGGCAGTGGCACTGTTTGAGTTTTTGCAGCGTCTTGAGGTCGGTAGTACCGTGAACCTGACGCAGTTCTGCCGTACCTATCTTCAGACTGCCCGCAGCGCTGGCCCGCTCTTACTCTGCTCTGATCTGTTTGATCCGGGCTGGCGCGATGCTTTGCGTGCGCTTACGGCACGTCCCTTTGAAATTACGATTATGCACATCCTGGCACCGCAAGAGATCGATCCGCCAATTGAAGGTGACATCCGTCTGGTTGATAGCGAAGGCGGACCGGCGGTTGAGATCAGTGCCGATCTTGATGTGCTTCAGCGCTACCGTGAGTCACTGCAAAGCTGGCAGCAAGAGATTGAGACGTTTTGCAGTGGGCGGGGAATCCGGTATGTGCCGGTAAATACGGCTATTCCGATTGAAGAGTTTGTCTTCACGCAGTTGCGACGCGCTGGTATTGTGCGATGATCGAAGTCCGTTTGATCAAACCGGCAAAAGGTCAGACGATTCGCTACCCGGCAACGGTGATCGAGCGTGATGAGCGGAGTGTAACCGTGTGCGCCGAATGGCGCCTGGGCCCGGTTGATCTCGGTCTGTTTAGTATCGAACCGGGCGATACCTTGATCGAAACATTTTACACCGATCGCTGGTATAACATCTTCCGTGTGCAACGACCTGATGGCGCCATTCGCGGTTGGTATTGCAATCTGGCCCGTCCGGCACGGATCGGCGAAACAGCGATTGAAACGGAAGATTTGGAAATTGATCTCATTGTGAGTGCCGACCGTCTTCAGATCGAACTGGTCGATCTCGCCGAGTACGAAGCACGTGGGATTGCCCAAACCGATCCCGCGACTGATGCGGCCCTGCATACAGCGATTGCCGAATTGCGCGATCTTATTGCCCGTGGCGAAGCACCATTCGCTGCTGAACGTGTCGCTGTGCAAATGATTAAGCAAGCATGATCAGGTAGTGTAGCCGGCAGAATGTTGGCTACCCAATCACATCCGAGCAGGTTCTATGTCATTTCTGGCTCCTCTAGCATTGATCGCAGCGGCGATTGTTGGCCCGATGATTGTGGCCATGTATTTGCTCAAGCTACGCAGGGAAGAGCGGGTGGTTTCGTCAACCTTCCTCTGGCAACGCATGGTGCGCGACATCGAAGCCAATGCACCGTGGCAAAAATTGCGCCGCAATCTGTTATTGCTGTTGCAGTTACTACTCATGCTGTTGCTGGTATTGGCGCTGGCCCGTCCATTTATTCCGGTCACTGGTATCAGCGGCGCAAACCTGATCATTATCTTCGACCGCTCGACCAGTATGCTGGCCACCGATGAACCACCTTCCCGCCTTGAGGCAGCCCGGCGGCAGGCGATGGCACTGATTGACCAGTTGCCCGACAATGGTCGGGCAACGATCATTGCAATCGGCGGTCAGATGGAAGCACCCATTGCCTCATCGAGTGATCGTCGCGAGCTACGGCGTGTCATCGAGCAGATTCAACCAAGCTACAGCAACCAATCCGATCTGAGCCAGGCGCTGACGCTGGCCTCGGCCCTCGCCGCCCGTGAACCCGACAGTGAGGTAGCTATTATCTCCGACGGTAACGTTAAGATTCCCGATGGTCTGCGCGTTCCGGCGCGAGTGCGCTATTTCCCCATCGGACGCTCCGCCGACAATGTGGCGATCAACGCGATTGCCCTCCAACCCGGCGCATTCGAGCAGACTCTATTTGTGCAGGCAACAAATTACGGGGATAGACCGGTTACTCGTCGCATGTCGATCTATCTCGATGGGAAACTCGACTTTGCAATTGATCTAACTATTGAACCAGGGCGCGAGCAGAGCTTAACTCAACCGATCCCAGCAACGGTGAGTATTATCGAAGCACGCCTCGATGAGCGTGATGCCCTGCCGGTCGATGATCGGGCTTACGCGGTTAGTCCACAACGAGAAACGGTGCGGGTACGATTGGTCAGCGATGGCAATCGCTTCCTGCAAACCGGTCTTTCCCTGCTGCCTGGTTTGGAAGTGGTGCAGGTACCAACGACAACCACCACATTCCCCGAAAGCGCGGCTGAAATTCCATTGACGATCTTCGATGGAACCGTTCCTGCGACACTGCCACCTGGTAACCTGCTCTTTATCGGCCCTCTGCAAAGCACTGAACTCTTCTCGATAACCGGTGAATTCGACTTCCCGCTCGTTCGTCCGACCGCTCTCGAAGACCCGATCTTGCGCAATGTACGCTTCACCGATGTCAATATTTTGCGTGCACCGCGCATCGTTTCCGGTTCGTGGGCGCGGGTTATCGTCGATAGCGATGGGGGGCCACTCTTGCTAGCCGGCGAACGTGAGGGCAGGCGCATTGTGGTATTGGCCTTTGATCTCCATGCGTCTGATCTGCCGCTGAATATCGCGTTTCCGATCCTCCTTTCCAACATGATCGAGTATCTCCTACCGGTGAGCAGTCTCCAACTCACTACCGGTCAACCAATTGTGGCACCGGTTGATAGCAGCATTGAGGAGGTACGGATCATTCGTCCAGATGGTCAGGTCGTTAGTTCGCGCGATGGACTGGTGCAGATACGAGCGAACCAGACCTTTTACACCAATACCGATCTGCCCGGTATCTATACCCTTGAAGAACGGCGTGGTAATACCGTGATTGCCAGCCGTCGTTTTGCGGTTAATCTGTTTGCGCCAAACGAGTCGCGGATAGCTCCTCAGCGCGACTTAACCATTCCTCAGCTTAGCGGGGCGCAAAGCACGGTTGCCCGCGAGCGCGATGGCCGCCAGGAGATTTGGCGCTGGCTGGCATTGGCCGCTCTGATCATGCTGCTGATCGAGTGGCTGTTCTACCAGCGTAATGCTCTCATTATCCTCCGAGAGCGTTGGCGACGACGCGCTGCTGGATCGAGTTGAGAAATAATGAGGATGATCAAACATCTCACAGTCATTTCGACACGATGCGCTGACATTCCTCGCATACGATCCGAGCATCAGAACCGGGTGATCGATACCATACCTCCTCCTCTCGCACACCTGCTAGCCCCTACTCCATTGCCAGCAGGCGTTGCCATTGTTCGGCGGTGACCGGTACCACCGAGAGACGCCCCTGTCGTACTAGGGCGAAATCGGCAAAAAAGGGATCGGCTTTAATCGCTTGCAACGTGACGGGGCGTGCTAACCATCGTAACGGCACAACCTCAACGACCACCAGCCGGGGATCACTCTGTTTTGGGTCGGGGTATGGATCGCTCACGATCTGAGCGAGACCAACTGCTTGACGCTCATTACCAGTGTGATAGATCAATGCTTCATCACCACAGCGCATATCACGTATGTGTTTGAGCGCCACATTGTTGGTCACCCCATCCCATATTGTGCGTCCTTCCCGAAGCAAATCGGCAAAACTGTAGACGGTTGGTTCGGTCTTGAGTAACCAGTAGTTTGGCATATCGTCCTCTACACCTGGTAGGGGTAGCTTCCGGGGGCTACCCGCATGTCGCATGTGAGAAGATCTTACCAGATTTGCTATAATATCGGACGTGAAAGGGGGCTACGTGAACGACGACTTTGAACAGCTTGACGATTACGCTATCTTGGGTATTAAGCCCGGTGCAACACCGACTGAGATAAAACAGGCTTATCTAAAACAGATTGGAATCTATCATCCTGATCGGTTTGCGGGTGCGTCACCTGAACAGCAAGCCTATGCTGCCCGTCGTGCCCGTCGTATCAACCAGGCGTACCAGAATCTCCGTCGCCGCCGTTCAGTTTCTGTACCGGTCACGCCAACGCAGCGTGATTATCAAGCCGAACTGTATGCACAGGCGCAAGAGCATCTGAGTGCCGGTAGACGATTACAGGCGTTAGTTACACTACGCGAATTGCAACGCATCAATCCTTGGTACCGCGATTGTGCGACGCTGATTGCTACCCTTGAGGCAGAACAGCGACCTGCGGTCGTGACCCCGCACACCATCTCACGGCGTACCGTGCTCGTTGCAATGGCAAGTGGTGTTGGGCTAAGTTTGCTGGGTTGGTTGGGTTGGCAGCAGTTGCAGGGCGCGACCGCGTCACAACCGTATCCGCCAGCGATGCTTCCAACGACGATCTCAGAGCCAACGACTCCGCCATCACCTACTGTTGCTCCCTCACCGACGACTCCGCCATCACCCACTGTTGCCCCTTCACCGACGGCGGTGCCATCACCTGCTGTCACACCATCACCTACTGTCGCCCCATCACCCACTGTTATCACTAGCGGCCCAGTAGTTTATCAAGCCAACTTCGGAGCCAACAGCGATTGGCCGACCACCAGTGGTAACGGCTGGAGTGTCGGTGCTGATAACGGTCGGTATCTGATCCAGGCTAACGCCGGGCTGGGCGACATCTGGGCATTTCGGACTTCACCGATTGGGAGCGATTTTGTTGTGGACGTAGAAGTGCAGGTTACCGGCGATTGGGCTGGTCTCATGCTACGATTCAACGATCCGAAACATTACCTGAGTTTTCTGATCAATCCGGTGCAGGGGCAGTATCGCTGCGACGAACGGAATGGTGATCAACGAATCGTGCTCGCCACAGGTCAGGTGGAAGTGCGAGATGCTACCCGACTCGGCGCCCGACTTGAGAACCAAGGCATAACACTCTTTGTAGACGACCAGATTGTAGAAATGTTGACCGCCTCCTCACCTCCCCCCGATCCACGGTACGGTCTCATCGTGCGCGCTGAACGCAATCCAACGACAGCGGTCTTCCGTAACCTCACCATCCGTGCCCTCAATTAAGGACGTTGTGGCAGCCACATCGCCAGCACACCGTCGCTGCGGCGAGTGGCAATGCCCCGGTTGATGTCTAGTACGTGAACGCCGTCATTAGTGCCATACGCCAATGCCCGCCCATCGCTTGACCATAGATCGAAAGAGAGCGTGTACGCATCGAAAAAGTTAATCTGGGCGAGAAACTCCTGGCTGGGAACAAACGTGTTCAGAGTTCGCGAGGAAGTGCCATTCCGACCAACCAATTGCCAGCGCAGTTGTGGTGAACCACTGCTCGAACGGCCCGCAGGGGTAAGGTAGGCAATCTGTTCCCCATTTGGTGACCAGAAAAAGGCAACAACATCGTCATCAGTCGCCGAAAGTGTCCGCACCGAACCATCGAGCGTTACCAGCTTCAACGGGCCGAAACCTTCAGGTCCGACGGTTGTATACGCAATCTCATCACTCTTTGGCGAACGACTGAAGATGATGGCTGCCATTGGTTCACGTGCCAGTACTTGTGGTTGCATTTCGCCAACCTTGACTCGGGTCAAGACGCTCTCAACCTTTTCAACCGTTGGTGGGCCTTCAATTGGCGGTTGCGCTACGTAAAAGAAACTTTCGCCATCAATACTCCAGGCAGGAACCTGAAAAAACCCGGGATCGTCAATTTCGTACAACGGTTGTTTCCGACCGAGTTGTACCGAGATGACCCGCCCGTCCTCGAAGATAGAGCCTCCGATATGTACCAACACCGACGAGCTATCAGGTTGCCAGGCCAGATACAACGAACTCGGCGAAACACTCACTAATTCAGCCTCGCGCGAGCCATCTGCTGGCACAATATGCATTCCTAACCCGCCGGTGCTACGGTTTGACAAGAACGAGAGATGCTGACCGTCAGGCGACCAGACCATATAGAGCGGTGGATTGGTTGTCGAGCGATACAATTCGGTACGTGTCCCACTACGTAAATCAATAACTTGCAGGATACTGACATTGCCCTTCCGGCTAATGTAGGCAACGCGACTTCCGTCAGGTGCCAACGCCGGATAGCGAAACAACTCTGTACTGAGATCATCGGCCAGTACCTGGGCGTTCCCCTGGCGATCAACAATTGCCAGTCGTTGTCCCGGACCAACGACCAGTAATTTCTGATCAACCGGGCGATTCGTAATGAGCAGGAAAGCCACTACGCCTGCGCTCAGACTGCCGATGAGAATCACTATGCTTAACAGCCCAATAATCGTCAATAAGATTCGGCGGGCAGCCATACATCGCTCCTTTCCGGTGAGGGGTGTATGTTAAGTAGTATAACAAGGTTTCGGTGTAAAAAGAAAAATTTTTTCACGCCGTGGACTGTTCGCTTATTCTGCCGATGCTTTGCCGCGCCTTCGGGATGATCGTCCCTGAAGCGTGATACCGGGCAAGCATTGTCCTTCTCGCTACGCCACATAAGGACGTGTTCACCTTTCGCTCCTAGCAGCAGCGGGAGGGAATGAGAACTGCCGGCTATGTGCAGGCTAGAAGACTGCCATCCAGGAAAGAGGAGTATCGCTCTAACAACATCCCGCAAGTGTTTGGAATGGCGATCTAGTAAAGAACGCCAACAACAAAACCGTTTCTTTATGCTACAACTTGATAAATCGGTACAGTTTTTCCCAATTTTCACGCTTGTGTGCTATGATTGCGAAGAATTGATCAAGAACTTGCTCAACCACACTTACGAAATCACGATACTCTGTTTCGGTAATCTGACGAAAGCCGTGGGCCAGAATGCTCTTATTGCGCACACTCACGCGGTTTTGAATATCGGCTAGATTGACCGACTGGACGAGTGGATCTTGAAGCGCTTTTAACAACATATACCCGTTGAGTAAAGTGATAGGGTTGTATCGACCATCACGATTCGGTTGCAGACCTCGTTCACGAAAACCCAATGATCGCTCAACAGCGCGGTATTCATTCTCAAGCTGTGGTTGCCGCTGTTTGAGCCGATCAAGATCAGGATGTTCAGCCAACACACCATGCGTTGCCAGGCGATGCTGGCTCATCAATTCCAGACTACGGTAGTGTAACAGTGCGGCCGTGTCATATCGTCGTTGTGCTTCACGACGCAGTGCATTGGCGTGAAGTGAGCCGAGGAGCGGTAAGATCGCATCAGCATCAGCCAAAGTAGACAAGTCCGTATTAGAATAGCGCATTGCCTGCGTCGTCCTGAGCAGACGACTGATCGCGTCACGTTGGGCTTCTAGCAGACGTTGCTGTACCCGCAGTTCGGTGATCAATGACTGAGCCAGGAGTTGAGCCATTGTCTCGGCAGCAGCCGCAAGACCGAAAGTATCCCATTGTGCGTAAGCCCGCGCTAACAGGGCTAGTTGCTCATAACCTTTATTTTCTTTTACCCGTTGGGCCAGATCGCGATAAATCCGCTCAGAGTTTACATAATCGTGAGCGTTAAACAAGCGTCTAGCTTGGGCAGCCTCCAGATCACCGAAGACTTCATACGGATCGGATGGATCGATCAGCCGTTGCGAGCCGGGCACAACCTGATTTTGTTCATAATCACTTTCGATGTAGATGGTTCCAAGACCAAGGACGTAAGCCGCCTTTGCTAGTCCTACCGTCATCGGTTTGGTACCGGCAGTGAGGTCGACCAGAATCTGGTCACGGTCGAGATCACACCACTCTTCGATCACAGCGCGTAATTCGCGGTATACCTGGTTGACATCAGTATAATGGGCTATTCGCCTGATCCACGTTGGATCAGGTTCCCGATCTAGCTTTGCAGCCACCTTTTCTAAAAAATCATGGGTTTCCGGAGTAAGTAAAAACGCGACTCGCTTCGGTTGGAGTGCGCCGATCAGAAGGGCAGCCGTGTCTTCCTGACGACTACCGGCGAGGATCAACGCAACTGCCTGCCGGTTACCGACCCGCTCGCGAAATTGTTGTAACTGTGTGCTAAAATCCACGTTCATGCTCCTGTTTACAGTCAAGCCAATCGGATACTCCATCATCGTACCAAACGAATCATTTCCGGGTATGCTAAACGATTCCTTCATCTCTTGGCTTTGCGTACAATCGAACCTACAATAACAATACATCTATACACGGCTCTCCGCGAAAGGTGCATCGCTTATGCGCGAACTCTTAAGCATTATTGCCCTGTTCTTCAGCAATCCCCACTTTGCGCTTCGCAAGCTGCGGGCTTGGATCGGTCAGGAACGCGGTGCACTGGCCTGGGTATGGTTATTGCGCTTCGGTAGTCTGATCTGTCTTACGGTGTGGGTAGTGTTTCGGTCTAGAGGAAATATTGAACCATATTTCAATGGTTTCCTGATCGTAGGATTCATGTACGTCTTTCAAATTGCAACCGCAATTGGTGGAAGCTGGCGACCACAACTCTGGCAAAATCAGCGGATCAAGTTGTATCAAAATTTGATTGAAATTGTATTACTTAGTCTGGCTATTGTTCATTTTGGCTCGGCAGATGGGGTCTTATGGACATTCTATCTGATCCCAATGCTAAGCGCGATTCGCTTTTTACACAATCCATATCGAACTATTTCTATCATCTTGACAATATTAATTTCAACGTTCACCGGTTGGCTCGTATACAAACATTCTGAATGGGGGCTATTTATTCCGCTAACCATCAATCTCCTAGGGTTGAGTATTCTTTTTGTTGCCCGCCGAACCAGTGTAAACCCTGGCGCTTTTGCCGATCAACGCTCAGAGGTCGCCCGGATTCTTGATCACTATCGCTCAGGAATCTGCATTATCGACCACGAACGACGAGTCCAGTTTGTTAATGCTGGCCTGCAACGATATTTTGGCAGATTAACGCCTGGTATAAAGTGTTACCAATACCTTGGCTGCATTGGTGAAAATTGCACTGCCTGCATGATTCCCGAACATGCCGTTCGGAACACCTTTCGCCACACGATGCTTGCACCGAGTGGGCGCAAGCACGAGTTCGAGGTAACGGTACACCCTCTCGCTGAAGATAACCATATTCTGCTGTTCCTCGACCCACCGCGTACTATTCAGCTCGAACTGTATGAACACCTCCTTGATACCATTGTTGACAACGACGAAGTGCATTTCAACAATGCCCTCAAACAACTATTGCAGTCAATCCGCGAGCAATTTTGTGCCGAAACGGCGGCTATCTTCTGGTTCAAAGAGGGCAAGCTCGAACGGGCGCTTGATAGTGGCCCTGAACTTCCCTTTACCGAGAGCTATGAACCCGGCCAGGGAGTCACCGGTCTCACGATCATCACAACCCCTTATCTACGCTTTGGCCGTTCTGTTCGTGTCAATAATCTTGACGAGAAGCCAGAAGTGCTCCAAACCAACGTTGCCAGGTATCGCCAGGCATTACCCAGCGGGGAGGTACGCCATCTGCTAGCTGTGCCTATCAACGGGCGCCATCACGTCATTGGTGTGATCCGTCTCGTCAATCGTCTACTGGATCACAACCCACCCCGCTTGGATCCGCACGGCTTTCACAGCGTGCACGAAATTGATCTGCGAATGATCGCCGAGCGGCTGGCCCGCGCTATCGAGTATCGTCAGTTAAGCCAAGAGAAAGAGCAGCAACTGGCCGAGACTCAGCGTTTCTACCGCATCTATGCCGCTAGTACCACAAAGCGCAACGTTTTTGAAACAATTACTGAAGAGGCGATGGCAGCTTTTCCCGAGGCGAGTAAATGTGAAATTCGGCGTTTAAACCGCTCAAATCGAACACTGGAATATATCTGTGCCCGTCACCGGCGGGGGTTCGACTATGGTTCCCAACCAATTGCATTAGTAGGGGTTGCTAGCCGTGCACTGCGGGAAGAACGCATCCAGGTTGTACCGGATACCAGCCAGGATTCCGACTTTGTTGCCGGAAAGGTCGCAATCGGCGCCATGATGGTCGCCCCCTTAATCGGTCAATTGGGTATTGTCGGCACACTTTCGCTTGATTACTCGACACCACACACCTTCAGCGAAGAGGAAAAGCGTCGGTTTACCGCCCTCGCCACGCATGCAGCATTGGCGGCCGAAACGTTTTGGCGCCGAGAGCAGGATGAGCAGCTACGTGACTACATTCAGCGGATTAATGAACATATTAGCCATGGTGTTGAAGGTGTTTATAAGAATGTCTTGACCGCGTTACGTGAGTTGATCGGCTATGATAGTGCTTCTATCCAACTACGTTACGACAATTATCTCAAAATTGTAGCACACGATGGATTCGCTGATCCAGATGCTCTTGCATTGATCTCATTTGACGTTAACGATCAGCGTTTTCCAAATTTTTATGTTATATCGGAGGGAGCACCGTTAACGGTTGCCGATGTCTGGCAAGACTACCCCCATTTGAAGGCTGAAGCTGATCGCTATCAGAGTAATGATATTCGGAGCATTTTGTACATCCCGATGATCTATCGGCAGAGAACTATTGGGATGATTGCGCTCAACAGTCGTGTCGTCAACTTCTATCGGTTTAGTGATACCATTATTGGCACACTTCTGGCAAGTGCGGCTGCATCTGCGATTGATAATGCTCGTCTTGTTGAAGCCCAAGAGCGCCAGCAAGAGAATTTGCGTCGTTTGCTTAAGAGCAGCACCGACATTATCGGGATTAACGATGAACAGGCGCTTATTGATACGTATGTTCAACTGGGTATTCAGCTCTTTTCCTGTGAACACTGTGCAATCTTTATCACCCACGCACCGGCGGTAGAGACATTTGACTTCATCAGTTCATCGTTACGTCAGGAGCTTTCTGATGGTTACAGTGAACTTGCCAAGAGTATTTCTGCTAGCAATAAAGTTGTGCGGTTAAGCGGTGAAGCACTAAGCCAGTATTATGACAATTGTGGATTATCTGATGATGATTTTTATCATTTACTCAGTGGTCGTAGTCGCTCACTCTTAGCCGCTTTCATGAGCGACCAGCAGCAACATACACGTGGTGTCGTTTTGCTAGAGAATTATTGGGATGAAAGTGGGTTTCCAGAGTCGTCTGAAGAACTCCTTACGCTCTTTTGTTACCAGCTTGTACACAGCCTCAGCGTCATCAACCTGCGCCGCAGTATTCGTGAGCAGTTGGGTATGGATGTCCATGACTTAGCAAACCTCTTACAGGGAACGGTTATCTTTCGCATAAATAAACTTATTCGTCAATCGAGCGATACTGTTGATCAACTGAAAGAAAAACTACAATCAATCAACCGAGCGACAAAATATATCTATCAAGAACTGCACCGTGTTCAGGATGACTTACGCGGGAGAATGAATCTCGAGCAATCATTCGCCGATGCGCTGGAAGAATATATTGAACTTGTGAGAGAGCGGATCGGTGATCAGGTACAAATTCATAAGCGTTTGCCAAATCATATGAGTATATCGCCGGAGGTGTTAGCAATTCTCTTTCGTATTTGTCGGGAAGCACTTGCAAACATTGCCAAACACGCGGGATTTACCAATTCGCCAGATGAACGTGTTGAGATTACCCTCCAGATCGAGCAGAAAACGTTTGTGCTTTGCATTGCTGATAATGGAAAAGGGCTTCCCACTGATAAGAGTCTTGATCATCCTGAGAATGGATACGGTATTCACAGCATTAAAGAATGGGCCAAGCGAATTGGCGCTAGAGCTACGATCAGGAATCGTGTCGGTGGGGGTGTTATTGTTGAAGTACAAGGTAGCATAGCGTAGGAGTGTTTATGGCTGAAACGTTACGAGTGATGATTGCTGATGACATCCTACCGTTCGTCAAAGGGCTGAAAGAGATGCTGAGCGAGATACCCGACCTAGAGCTGATCGGAGAGGCATTTACCGCGGCCGAAGCTGTGACAATGGCGCTCGCCCGTCGGCCTGATGTCGTGATGATTGATGTGAGCTGGAAAGATACTCGCACCAGTGGGTTAAGTGCTCGCCAACACCATGAAGCAGGTCTGGCGGCAATTGAACGTATTAAGCGCCAAGCGCCTGAGGTGGCGATCCTGGCGATGACAGCCTATACTGAACTGATAGAATTGGCCCGTCAACGTGGTGCTGATCTTGCGGTACCGAAGGAGTTACTTAACGACTTTGACCAGCTTGATCGGCTTCTACGCAAGGCTGTTGATGCGGTTCGTGTCCCGCGTATGCGAAAGGAGTTCGAAAGCCTTACCAATCGCGAACAACAGATATTGGAAATGATGGCAAAGGGATTGACCGATCAAGAGATTGCCGGTGCCCTGAGGTGGGGAATTGGGGTTATCAAGCGCGATGTCCAGACTATCTACGAAAAGCTCGATGCACGCAATCGAGCACACGCTGTGGCTCGTGGTTACGATCTCGGCTTACTGCCAAAAGGATGCAGTTTTCGATCCGATGGTACGTAAGGTGTGTGGTGGGGCAATTGGCGAACTTTGTCAAGTCCTTTGCGCCCGTAGTCCCTGACGACGATTGCGGCAAATTATGGTATACTTCACTGCACAAACGGGAAATGTTCCATCTTGATACCTTGTAGGCAGGCGAAAACGTTGGTTGCTGCAACCCAGTGTTTTGCGCGATACGTATTGTTACTTTAATCTTGCCCAGTATCACAGCGTGATAAAGTATTAAATCCTCGCCTAACGACATCCATTGCGTCCATTGTAAGGAAGCAGGGAGTGCTGCAATGGAAGCAGCTACAATTCTCGTTGTTGATGACGAGCAACCAATTGTTGATCTGGTCAGTAGCTATCTAACCAACGAGGGTTTTGTTGTTCATCGTGCGTATGATGGTCCGTCGGCATTGGCATTGGCACGTAGTGTTAAACCCGATCTGGTCATTCTTGACGTAATGCTACCCGGCCTTGATGGAATTGAGGTCTGCCGACACCTACACCGGGATACATCGGTATTTGTACTGATGCTGACTGCGCGCGCCGATGAGGTCGATAAGTTAATCGGTTTATCGGTAGGTGCCGACGATTATCTGACGAAACCGTTTAGTCCTCGTGAATTAGTTGCACGAGTAAAGGCTATTCTTCGGCGTAATCGTATTGTTCGGGCAACCGAGATCAACCAGCGTCCAGTTTTGCAGTTTGAGGGTCTGTTAATCGATCCTGAACGACGCGAAGTAGAACGGAACGGGGTGCGGATTGATTTAACTCCCCGTGAGTTTGATTTACTCTATGCACTGGCCAGCTATCCGGGACGTGTCTTTACCCGCGAAGAGCTGCTCCAGCGGGTCTGGGGTTCTGATTTTTCCGGCATTGATCGCGTGGTTGATGTTCATATCGGTACATTGCGCCGAAAATTAGATGATGATCAGCACAGTACACCGCTTGTGCAGACAGTACGCGGTGTTGGGTATAAATTTGTCGGCGGCACACGATGATGAAATGGTTGCATCAGCTCCGTTGGAAATTATTCGTCTCTCATCTCATTATTGTGCTGATGGCGTATGTTGTACTGCTGGCAGCCGCAAATGTTTTGGTCAGTCTGGGTTGGACGAGTTTTGCTCCCTTGACATTAGGATCAGCAGCGGCAGAGACTGGTCAGATACACACCGGCACGACGAACGAAGCGGTTGAGTTGCAAGAGCAATTTCAATCAGTTGTGCAACAGGCGTTGCTGATCAGTGGTTTTGCCGCTCTGGCCGCCGCAGTTCTTGTAAGCCTCTTTGTTTCACGCCGTATCGTAGAACCGATCCAAACGCTCTCAAATGTCAGCCGACGGCTGGCCCAGGGGCTTTACCGCGAGCGTATCTATCTTCAGGCTGATGATGAAATTGCACAGTTGGCGCAGAGTGTGAATCAGTTGGCCGAGGCCCTTGATCAGACCGAGCGTCGGCGGTTAGCATTGTTAGCCGATGTAACCCATGAATTGCGTACACCGCTGGCAACTATCGGTGGCTACATGGAAGGGTTGGTTGATGGCGTCGTCTCGGCGAATCCGGCCACTTTTAACCTTATTTTGCGTGAAACCCGTCGTCTTCAACGCCTGATCGAAGATTTAGAACTGCTGTCGCGTGTGGAAGCCGGTCAGTTGCCGGTTGTAGCTCGTGCAATCGACTTACGTTCGGTGCTAGAAGCCCAAATCGCGCAGTTTGAGCCACTCTTCAGCAGTAATCACGTCACGTTATCCCTCGATGTTCCTGAACAATTACCCCAGGTCTGGGCTGATCCGGATCGCGTAGCACAGGTGCTGATCAATATTCTCGCTAACGCTTATCGATATACACCGGCTGGAGGACAGGTTACGGTGCAGGTGAGCACTGATGATCACGAGGTGCGCGTGGCAGTGATCGATAGTGGCATTGGGATTGCAGCCGAACATCTCCCTCATCTGTTTGAACGTTTCTATCGGGTTGATAAATCGCGTGCCCGGAATAGTGGCGGAAGTGGCATCGGTCTGGCGATAGCCCGCCATCTGATCTATGCGCAGGGAGGTGAAATCTGGGCCGAAAGTGATGGGATCGGGAAAGGTGCTCGATTCATCTTCACGTTACCACTTGCACCACAAATGGCGACAATCCGGCTTGAGCCGATTGCGTCGGTTGATACGGTTGAGGCCTCATGAGCACGAGTCTCTGGATCGGTTTATTTCAATTATTTCTCGTTGTCGGTGGTGCGCTGGCTGTGTCGTTGTTTATCATTGACCGCCTCTTTCCGCCGATGCGTCATATCCATGGGCCACTTGATCCTGACTCCCTCCAACTGTTATCAAGGCGAACCACTACTATTCCCCCACCGCCATTACGCTGGCCGCTCGCACCGACCTGGTTACCTCACTACTGGCAGGAGAATATACGCCTCGTCGGGCCATTGCTGGTTATCTGGTTGCTCAGCGTTGTCTTGCCGGTCATTTTGGCCGTGCCGCTCAACCAGATCAGCATTTTAACCGGCTTTCCTCTTGGTTATTTCTTGAATGCGCAAGGGACACTGATCTGTTTCGTCACTCTGATCATTGTCTATAACTGGCGTATGTGGCTGCTTGATCGTCGTTATGGCCTGGAATTTCCTGAATCACCGGAGGAGCGGCAGCTACGGTGGCGTTACTCGTGGCGTTACCTTGGGTTTGTCATCGGACTTCTCCTATTACTGGCATTATTCATCGGGTTGGAAACCTGGTTTAACATTCCTTCATTCCTGATTGACTGGAGTTTCCTGGCACTGGCGATTGGTCTGTACGCTGTTATTGGCATTCGTTCGCGTGCCGACACCCTCGATGCCTACTACGTTGCCGACCGTAAAGTGCCCGGTATTCTCAATGGTCTGGCTACCGGCTCAGACTGGATGAGTGCGGCATCGTTTATTAGCATGGCCGGTGCTCTTTACCTGTTGGGTTTTGAAGGTCTAGCCTACATTACCGGCTGGACAGGCGGCTATGTCTTGTTGGTGCTGCTGCTTGCACCGTATTTGCGCAAATTTGGTCAGTATACGCTGGTGGATTTTATCGGCGCCCGGTACCCTGGTGCAGGAGCGCGGGTGATTGCTGCTATCCTGAGCATTATTATTTCTTTTACCTATGTGACAGCACAGGTGACCGGGATCGGGATCATAATGAGCCGCTTTCTCGGTCTAAACTATATGATTGGTGTTATTGTCGGTCTGGCCGCAGTACTTCTTTGCTCTTTCCTCGGTGGAATGAAGGCCATTACCTGGACGCAAGGGGTACAGGGCATCATTCTCGTCTTTGCTTATCTGGTGCCGGTCACATGGCTGGCATTGAAATTGACCGGTATTCCCTTCCCCCAGCTTATGTATGGTGAGGCGCTTCACCACATTGAGAAGCTGGAACAGTTGCAAGGTCTTACCAGCTACATCGAACCGTTTAACAACTGGTCTATCTGGAATTATCTGGCCCTTTCTCTATGTTTAATGTTGGGCACAGCCGGTATGCCACACATTCTGGTACGCTTCTATACCGTACCTACGGTACAAGATAGTCGTAAAAGTGTTGCCTGGGCACTGGTGTGGATCTGTGTGCTCTATTTAACGGCCCCGGCTTATGCCGCTTTTGCGCGCTGGGAGATTCTAAACTCAGTGGTTGGGCAGCCAATTCTCGAACTGCCTGAATGGACGAAGCGTTGGGCAGATACCGGCTTGTTGATGATTGCCGATGATCCGGATCAAGGCGGTAATGGCGATGGTATTTTGCAATATCGTGAATTGCAGATCGATCAAGACCTGATCGTGTTATCAACGCCAGAAATTGCCGAGTTGCCGACAACCGTTGTCGCATTGGTGGCCGCTGGGGGCATGGCAGCCGCGCTCAGCACTGCCGATGGCCTCTTGATGGTGATCGCTTCGGCAGCAGCCCATGACATCTATCATCGTACACTGAATCCACGGGCCAGCTCACGCGAGCGTTTGTTGCTGGGACGGTTGTCGATCCTGGTTGTGGCTATTCTAGCGGCGTTGACTGCTCTGCAACGACTGGCGATTATCGTTCAGCTTGTGGCATGGGCTTTTTCTTTTGCAGCAGCTACGATTTTTCCGGTCCTGGTATTGGGGGTGTTTTGGAAGCGGGCTAATAGCCGGGGTGCGGTTGCCGGCATGATCTGTGGTTTCCTGGTAACTGCTAGCTACATGGCAATTACGTACTTCGCGCCTGAGTGGACAATTCTGGGCATTTCAAGCTCTGCTGCCGGTATTTTTGGTCTACCGGTTAATTTCCTGGTGACCTGGCTGGTCAGTCGGCGCGGGCCACCGCCCGATCCAGAGGTAATGGCGCTGGTGGATTATGTGCGCTACCCGTGATGCTGACTGCCTCCTTCCCTGTTGCTCAAAACGACACCGATGAACATCACGCTTCTACTGAAGGCCTATCCGAATTATCAAACGCTGGAAACCTCTCCAGCGGCCTGATGGTGTTGCGTCTTTCAGCCAGATCGATCATAATGGAACGCACGCACACCGCTCTCATCACGGGTATAGAACCTGCCCTATTGTGTCACATGGGTATCATTTTCGAGACGTAAGTACATCCAGTCGCTATCATAACCTGATTGTTTATCGCCCTCTAACACCAGACGGAGGCCAAAAATGACTACCACACCAAAGTTGTTGTGGGAACCACCAGCAGAGTTGCAAGCTAACTGTACGATGCGCACCTTTATGCGCTGGTTAGCGCAACGCTACGGCTTACATTTCGAAGATTATCACACACTGTACCGCTGGTCGGTTGATGAGATCGAAACATTTTGGGCGGCATTGTGGGAATATTATCAGATCAAAGCCTACACCCCGTATACGTCAGTTCTATCGAGTCGTGAGATGCTGGGTGCGCGCTGGTTTACCGGTGCTCACCTGAACTATGCTGAACATGCTTTTCGCCACGCAACGCCTGATCGACCGGCGGTGATAGTTGCCTCTGAACGGCAATCACCGACGCCCCTGAGCTGGGATGACTTACGGGCGCAAACGGCTGCTCTTGCCCAGACTCTGCGTGACGCGGGTGTAAAGCCGGGTGATCGCGTGGTCGCCTACGTACCGAATACGCCTCACGCATTGATCGGTTGTCTGGCTACAGCCAGTCTCGGCGCAATCTGGTCGAGTTGCTCTCCTGACTTCGGGAGTCCAAGTGTGATTGACCGCTTTAGCCAGATCGCTCCCAAGGTGTTGATCGCCGTTGATGGCTATCAATATGGCGGTAAGGCATTTGATCGGCGAGCTGAAGTTGCAGCGATTCAGGCTGCCTTACCAGACCTGGAACTGACAATCTTTGTTCCATATCTCGATCCGGCGGCGGATACAAGTGGCCTCCGCGGGCGAGTCACCTTGTGGGAAGAGGCAATGCGACAAGCTGCCGAGTTGCACTTTACACCCGTTGAGTTCAATTCGCCACTTTGGGTGCTCTACTCCTCGGGGACGACCGGTTTACCAAAACCCATTGTTCATAGTCAGGGTGGTATCCTGCTCGAACATATTAAATCGCTCGACCTCCACTTCGATATGCGACCGGGTGATACCTTTTTCTGGTACACCACAACCGGTTGGATGATGTGGAACTTTCTGATCGGCGGTCTCCTGGTTGGTGCCATCCCCATCCTCTACGATGGCAGCCCGGCGTATCCTGATATGGGTGTATTGTGGCGTCTGGCCGAGCAGACGCAGATGCGCTATTTCGGTACCAGTGCCGGATACATCACTGCTTTAATGAAGAGTGGCATTGAACCGGCTGCGCAGTTTGATTTGCATACCATTAAGTCAATCGGTTCAACTGGATCACCACTGCCACCGGAAGGGTTCGAGTGGGTCTACGATCACGTGAAGCGTGATGTCTGGCTGGTTTCGTACAGTGGTGGGACCGATGTATGTAGTGGCTTTGTCGGCGGCTGTCCGCTCTTACCGGTCTACAGTGGTGAGATACAGTGTCGTATTCTTGGCTGCCGAGCCGAAGCCTACGATACCGATGGGCATAGTGTTATCGGTGTGATGGGCGAGTTAGTGATTACTGCCCCAATGCCGTCAATGCCGATCTACTTCTGGAACGACCCGGATTATGCACGCTACAAAGCCAGTTATTTTGAGCAATACCCAGGTGTCTGGCGTCACGGCGATTGGATCGTGATCAATGAGCGTGGCGGGATCATCATCTATGGGCGTTCGGACAGCACGATCAATCGCCAGGGAGTGCGGATGGGTACGAGTGAGATTTACCGTGCTGTGGAAAATATTCCAGAAGTGCTCGATAGCCTGGTGATCGATCTTGAGGGGCTGGGTGGTCGTTCGTATATGCCGCTCTTTGTGGTCTTGCGCGAGGGGGTAACACTCGATGATAATCTTCGGCAGCGGATTAAGCAGGTCATTCGTAATACCCTCTCACCACGCCACGTTCCTGATGACATCTTCCAGATTCCAGCAGTGCCATTGACACTGAGCGGTAAGAAACTTGAGGTGCCGGTGAAGAAGATTTTGATGGGGGTACCGGTTGAACGAGCGGCTAATCCCGACTCGTTACGAAACCCTGAGTCACTCCAGTTCTTTGTCGATCTGGCCCAGAAACTGGCAGCTAGCAGCCCGAATGCTCCGTAATTGCTCACAGGATACTCCGGCGCGCACAGGTCGATTAGGGACTTGCGCGCGTCGGTGCGGTAACAACCGTTATGGCCGCGCCTCTCACTTTCCGCCAGGTGCGCGCAGCGTCGCGGGCAGGTTAGGAAGCTGCCCTTCCCGGTGCAGTGCGATGCGCGGTGCATGCACCTTTCGTTCACACCCGACATTAGTTGATGCGTAGAGTTGCTCAATCGCTGATAGTGGACAGGTACAGCACTGCTGCGCCCAGACTATCGGTAAACGACTCGCTCACAATAGGTGAGACCATCGGTGGTGATGACGGAAGGGAGCATCCCCCCAGCGGAGTAAGGTCAGTAGTAAGTCTGCTCCTTCTCACTCCTCACTTTTAAATTCCGGATCAGCGTCATGGAGTATGGTATAGTACAGGAAATGGGTAACAGCCTACATTGAGTGCTGCTCGCCAGGAAGGAGTACCGCTCATGAGTGATGATCCTCGCGAAACGCTATTGCGTCGCGTTAAAGCAGATAATGTCGCTTTTGTGAATTTGCAGTTCACCGATGTCCTGGGGATCGGGAAGACGGTAACGATACCGGTTGAGGAGTTGCCGGATGCTCTCGATCACGGCGTTTGGTTTGATGGCTCTTCGATAGAGGGTTTTGCCCGACTGGTCGAGAGCGATATGTACCTCGTGCCCGACATCTCGACCTACGCAATAATTCCGTGGGATCAAGAGCATGGCTTGATTACTGCCCGCCTGATCTGCTCGGTCTATACCCCTGATGGCAAACCGTTTGCCGGTGATCCGCGCAACGTGCTTCGTCGCATGCTCGATCAGGCTGCTGCTATCGGCTACCGGTTTATGGTTGCTCCTGAACTGGAGTTCTTTCTCTTCAAGACTGATCAGAATGGTCAGATTCTTGAACCGCACGACAAAGCCGGTTATTTCGACGTATCAACCGATCTGGCAACTCATATCCGTCGTCAGATGGCCCGTACTTTACAGGCCATGGGAATTACGGTTGAGGCGGTACATCACGAAGTAGCTCCCGGACAGCACGAGATCGATTTACGCTACGCTGATGCGCTCAGTTCAGCCGATCATCTGATAACAGCGCGGGTAGCGCTGAAGGCAGTTGCCCAACGTAACGGTCTCCATGCCACATTTATGCCTAAGCCACTGGCTGGCGTGAATGGAAGCGGCATGCATGTGCATCAGAGCCTCGTGGATCGCGAAACCGGCAAGAACCTCTTTGCCGATCCAGAAGACCCTTATGGTCTTTCGCCACTGGCCCGACACTTTATCGCCGGTTTGCTGGCGCACGCACGTGGGATGTGCGTATTGCTTGCACCACTGGTCAATTCCTACAAACGACTGGTTCCTGGTTTTGAAGCGCCGGTACATATCTCGTGGGGGCGTACCAATCGTTCTGCTCTGGTGCGCGTACCGCGTATTACGGCGGGTAGACATCAGGCGACCCGCGTTGAGCTGCGTTGCCCCGATCCGGCCTGTAATCCCTATTTGGCCTACACAGCAATGCTCGCTGCCGGACTAGACGGGATTCGGCGCAAGTTACCACTGCGCGATGCGGCAGAAGAAGATTTGTTCCATGTCGATCCACGTGCTCGTGGTCTGGCGATGCTCCCTACCTCGCTCGGTTCGGCTCTCGATGCACTTCGCGAAGATGAGGTAATCCTCGAAGCGATTGGCCCATCGGTTGCCGAACGCTTCCTCGATGCCAAGCAGCAAGAATGGGAGAGCTACCGGGCTTACGTATCGCAGTGGGAGATTGATCGGTATCTGGCAATTTTCTAAGGTGGTGCAAGGGGCAGGTAAGAGCGTATCTGAAAATGCTCCGATGGCCCGTGCGCAGGGGCAGAACGATCCTCGCTGCATCAACACGATCAGGGTTGGGTTCACGACCCAACCCTATTGCTTATCGTGCCTATCCGAATAACCACGGTGTCATGGAGGCAACCCATCGATAGATGGACGGGCGCAGCGCCGCTGTGCCCCTACCTGCTGCAACAGGATAGGTTGGATCGGCGCTACGTGACCATCGTCGTGTATCCCCCTGTAGGGGAGAGGCGGTGCCTCGCCCCTCCTCATGAATCTCGTGCATCGCAAGGTGAGGGGAACCAACCTCCCCCCTTCCTCGCCCGCAGCGCGGGAGAGGAAGGGGGGCTAGGGGGGGAAGGCGAGGGGGTCCGGATATGCTCTTAAAAGACAACCAACGCTACCGCGATAAAATGAAACAGGCTGCCGAGGAGCACGAAGCCGTGCCAGATAGCGTGCATGTAACGTCGCTGTGATAACATGTAAAATGGCGTTCCGGCGGTGTAGGCCACACCACCGGCAACCAATAGCCCAATCGTTAGTGGGCTGAGGGTCTGTAACACCTGATCGGCAGCAATAACTACCAGCCATCCCAATTCAATGTAGACTAACGTCGAAAGTAAACGAAACCGACCGGTGAGGAACAGTTTCATCACCACACCGGCAAGAGCTAGCCCCCAGACCAGACCAAACAACATCCAGCCCAGCGTACCGCGCAGGCTGATCATGGTAAACGGAGTGTACGTGTCGGCGATCAGCAGAAAGATGGCACTGTGATCGAAGATCTCGAGTATGGCCCGTTGGCGAGGGCTACGACTGGCGTGGTAGAGGGTTGAGGCCAGGTAGAGCAGGGTAAGCGTCACACAGAAGGTTGTGGCGCCAGCAATCTGCCAGCCATCGCCGCGTTGCCAGACTATGCCAAGCAACAGGGTGCTGGCCAGCGCGCTAGTAAGTGCGCCTAAACCATGGGTGATCACATTGATGCGTTCCTCAGCGGGTAAAAAAATGTTCCGGCTGGTGATTGGGTATAGTGGTATCTGTCTTGTTTCTCATATTTTTATCAGAGCGTGATGAGACTTTCTCAGGACCTTTATGCTCCTTTATGCTGTAGTATGCGGTTTTCTTGCTGCGGCTGTCTAGTGTCTCCGGTCACGACTTGCGAATGACGTGCGTCATTCCAATTGGTGTCCATCTAAAAGTGTCACATGCCAAGATCCACGCCTCGTTTGAGCACCGATAAGCATTATAAGCCTCTCACCATTCGGCCAGCGTCGGGTTACACCTGTGGGGGAACGGCGCTACCCTACTCTTGACGTATAGCACAAGCACTCGCGCGAGAACGGTCGGCGAGATTTATCGCCCTAATAACTCATTTCCTAACAAGCCCAATAATACTTGTCCATCAGGATGTAACTCGAAACGTGCCCGTTCAAACCACTGTACAATCACAACTGTTCCCGGTCGTGTCTCTTCCACTTGTGGCGTTGAGAGCGGTAATCCGAACAGTGCCAGACTTTCAGCATAACTCTTACCAGGACGTCCATCGAACTCCAGACCATTGCGTTGCCAGTAACTCAGAAATGGCTCACACACCGACTGATTCGTCTCGGCAAAGTAGCGGCAGCCAGAGATTGGCCCACTCTGCTCAAAGGTCATCCAGTCGCGCCCTTGCCGACGCAGAATATCATCACCGATCCGGGAAAGGAGCACGTTGTACGGAGGGGCATGTTCTGGTCGCCATTCAAATCGATGACGCTCGAAGTATTGAACGGTTACTGGACGGCCATCACTGCTGATCTCGGTGAACTCTTCGCTAATAGGGAAACCGAAGATCGGTAAGCCACCGTTCTGTTCCCAATATGTGCGAAAGCCGCCGCCAAGTGTATGCCCTGTTTCTGGGAAGTAGCGGCGGCCATCAGTCGGTACATCAACTCGCGCAAAGGGATCGAAACTACTATGTTCGGCAGATGTGCCAAGTGGACAACCGCCATAGGTTATTGCTGTTTGGAGCGCAGTCAAGACGTTCAGTCGTCCGTACCCGTATTCACTATCACGACCAGGCACTCCACGATCATCAGCGCTAATCGCCAGCACACAGCGTACATCATGGTTACTCAGATCGGGTCGCAACGTCATAATCAGTGCCGCAGCACCACTTACGAACGGGCTGGCAAACGATGTGCCGGTTGCCAGCACGTAGCCGTTGTTCGGGATCGTAGTGGCAATATCAACGCCTGGGGCAACCAGATCGATAAAGTCACCGGTGTTAGAAAAGCCGGTTACTTCATCGCCATATCCGGTTGCGCCGACCGCTAGGGTCTCTGGATAGGCTGCCGGATAGTTTGGAGTGTTTCCTTCAGCTCGTTCGTTACCACTCGCCGCGACAATCAATACACCACGCTCGCTAGCATAGCGTACCACTTCATGGAGGGCAGGGGAGGGTGATGATCCGCCCAGACTGAGATTGATAATCCGTGCACCGTTATCGGTTGCCCAGCGAATGGCACTAATGACGCTGGAGTCGCGACAACGACCATTACTCAAACAGGCCTTGATTGGTAAGATGACACATCCCCAGCATAGCCCAGCAATGCCTTCACCATTATCGCCGCTGGCAGCGATGATGCCAGCTACCGCAGTGCCATGACCGTTATCGTCGCTAGCATTGGGACTACCGGTAATGGCGTTAAATCCGCTCAGGACACGTCCGGCCAGTTCGGGATGGTTTGCATCAACGCCGGTATCAATCACTGCGATCACAATTGGCCCACCGGTCGTTATATCCCAAGCATCGTAAGCGGCAATTGTGCCTAAAGCCCACTGCTGATCCCGTAGTGGATCGTTAGAGGTACGGCTTATGGTGCGCTCATAGTCTGGTACGGCGTAGATCACGCCGTTGAGGGATCGAATGTGGGCAAGGGCCAGTTCAGAAGGCATACCGGCAGGTAAGCGAATGAGATAGGTTTGTCCTCCGAGAGGCTCGCTGCGTTGCGCACGAATTGCCCTCGTGACCATTGTTATCGTCTGTGGATTTGCGACTTTCACAATGAGGTCAGTCGTATGGGCTGCTTGCAGCGGAGTGACCGGAGTCGTTGCTACCAATACGGAGAGGAAGAACAGACCGAATAGGGTGAGACGGATCGACATAGATGGCCTCGCGCTGGTAACTAATTTCTTCCAGTATTGTACTCGATAGTCACCGGTTCTGCACCTGCTTTCACCCAGAACAATCTCCCTCCTATGCTATAATTGAGCCGCTATGGGACAAAAAGCTGCTACAACCTCCTTGCGCGCCGGATTGCGCAAATCGATTTTGACCTCGCTCATCATCGGCCTGGCAGTTGTGATCGCGATCAGTCTGTTTAGCGATCTCCGTGCTGTCGGGAATGATCTGCTGACGTTTGATTGGGCGCTGCTACCCCTGATCTTAGTAGGCACCGTTATCAATTACTGGTTGCGTTGGCTGAAATGGGATTACTATCTCCGCTATTTGAAGCTGGATCGCGATATTGATCGATCAACCAGCGGTCTCATTTTTACTGCCGGTCTGGTGATGTCAGTAACGCCGGGAAAAATGGGTGAGGTGCTGAAATCGTTCCTGTTGCGGCAGCGCAACGGCACGCCGATCAGTCGGTCGGCGCCGATTGTATTGGCCGAACGATTAACCGATGGTATTGCAATGCTGCTGCTCATGGGGTTGGGGCTGACACTCTACCCGCCAGCACGACCACTTTTTGTAATATTGGTACTTTTGACGATCATTGGGATTATCATTGTGCAGCGGCAAACGCTGGCCCTCGCGATCATTAGAATGATCGCACGCCTGCCGTTGGGTCAACGACTTGCGCCACGGCTTGAGACGATCTACACCACGACTGCGCAATTACTCCATTGGCGGATTCTGTTAATCTCGACCGTGATCAGCGTCGTTTCCTGGGGTTTTGAGTGCCTAGCTTTCTTTTGGGTGTTGATGGGGGTAGGCAGTACACCGTCGTGGTTGTTGTTGTTGCAGGCAACCTTTATTTTTGCTGCCAGTACTCTGTTTGGTCTGGTTTCGTTTCTTCCCGGTGGGTTAGGTGCATCGGAGGTAAGCAGTGTTGGTTTGTTGTTGGCACTGGTCGGTCTAAGCGCCAGTGCGGCGACGACTGCCACTATCGTGATCCGTTTTTGCACCCTCTGGTTCGGTGTACTCCTGGGCGTGATTGCTCTGGCATGGCTTAGCCGTTATACTGGTACACTCAGAGAACAAGACGATCTCGCTTCGCTAAGTGACGCTTCGGAGGTGTTATGACATCGGTCTTTACTCGAATCGTGCGCGGTGAAATTCCTGCCTTCAAGCTGTACGAAGATGATTTAACCCTCTCGTTTCTTGACATTAATCCGGCAGCGCGTGGTCATGCGCTGGTGATTGCCAAACCTGAATTGCCGGGTCTCCTCGATTTGCCGCCTGAGCTGGTATCAGCAGTCGCCCTGACGACGCAACGGGTTGCCAGAGCTATCGTCAATGCTCTGAAGCCCGATGGGTTCAATGTGATTCAGAATAACGGTGCGGCTGCTGGGCAAGTCGTATTTCACTATCATGTCCACATTATCCCTCGCTGGGAAGGTGATCGTTCGGTGAAGTTGTGGCGTCCGGGAACGGCTAGCGCAGATGATCTACGTGCTGTGGCCGATGAGATTCGCGCTCATATGCAGGAGTGATCGATGAGCGAATCTGTTGCTCCACCTCCAAACCAGGTTTCACCGAGAGATACCGCCAATCCAAATGGCACACAACCAACAACTGCACCGGCGCCAGATCCGGCTGCGACGAAGCCTCTCCGCCAGCGGTCGGCCCGTAACAATCGGCTACGTATTGGTATGGTGATAGCGTTAGTCTTTCTGGTGCTGATCATCCTGGCGCTTATCATTACCGGAATCAGTGGTGCTGGTCGTCCTACTGCCAGAGCAAACCGCCTTACGCCGCGTGATTTGATTTTACAAGCATCAACAAACGTTACCACTGCTGAATATCGATCCGGTGTATCTCCCTCGATGGTAGATATTGCGCCAAGGTTTGCTGCTGCCTACGAACAGCTTGGTGGTCTCCGTCGGCTTGGGTTGCCGATCAGTCCGGCGTTGTTCGTGAATGGGCGTGAGGTGCAATGGTTTGAACGAGCCAGGGTTGAATACTGGCCTGAACTAGCCGGTACACCCTACGAGTTTCAGATCGGTCTGGTGGGGGTTGAGTATGTGGCCGGACGCACCTTTTTACGGCCTGAACCCTTTGAGTCGCGTCCGGGCTTGCGTTATTTTCCTGAAACGGGTTTCGGCGTAGGGGGCCTCTTTCTCCAATTTTGGGAAGAGAATGGTGGTCTGATGTCATTTGGCTACCCGATTAGCGCCGAATTTGATGAAGTACAACCCGATGGACGTGCTTTTCGGGTACAGTATTTTGAACGTGCGCGTTTTGAGCTACACCCTGAAGCTGCCGGTACTCCCTACGTCGTGCAACTCGGTCTCCTCGGCTCTGCACTCTACTTTGGCGAACCGCGGCCACAGACCGTACAACCGCGCCCGACACCGGTACCGTAAAGCAGTGATGCGTAGAAACGGAGTGGATATGGCCTCAGCCCAACGCGATCTGGCTATGCTTGCTACTGTGGTACGCCAGGCCGGTGGTGAAATTGCTCAGGTTGCCCACGTCTTAGATTGGTTTCACCAACGGCTGATCGCTGATGGTCAACAACCGGCGCGAATGCTGTATGTCTATCGCACGAACCGACCGGTAGACTCGACGGCGGCTGCATCCGGTGATAATCCAAGGCCAGGGTTACGCCCTCGTCTGTTGCTTGCGTTTCTCAGTGCTGATTCTGCCGTTAGCTTTGCCCAACGTACCGGTCTGGCGCGTTCACCACGGCTGCTTACCCTTTCACCTGCGCGGGCTCTGGCCGTATTCCTTCAACAACCAAGCTTGAGCGCACTGCACATCGCGTATGATGATCTCCCTGCTCCTGATGGTTTGCCGGTAGGTTGGCGTCTATCGCGCGCCGAAGTACTGGCGATGTTTGCAATTGATTCGCGTGTTGTGTAAGCAATACCTCACACTAAGGAGGAAGGAATGGGAAGCCGCTTCGATGAGATGCGGATCTTTGCCGGGAATGGTAATCTGCCACTCGCTCGTGCGATCAGCGACCGTCTCGGTGTGCCACTGGGTGATATTACGATCGTCAAGTTTAGTAACGAGAATATCTTCGTCAAGCTCAACGAGAGTGTGCGTGAAAAGGATGTCTTTGTTATTCAATCGCTCTCGATGCCCGACCTCAGCGATCGGATTATGGAATTGTTGATCATGCTTGATGCTTGTAAGCGTGCGTCTGCCGGTCGGATTACTGCCGTTATCCCTTATTATGCTTATGGTCGAACTGACAAGAAAGATCAGCCTCGGGTGCCGATCACGGCTCGGTTGCTGGCCGATATGATCCAGGTCGCCGGCGCCCATCAGGTGATGACTATCGATCTGCATGCTGGCCAGATTCAGGGATTCTTCTCGATCCCCATGGATGAATTGACCGCGATGAATCTGCTGGTACGCTACTTTGCCGATAAGGGCTGGAACGATCTCATCGTGGTTTCACCGGATGTTGGTTTTGCGAAACGTGCCCGTAATTTTGCCGAGGCACTTAATGCCCCGCTGGCAATTGCCGAGAAGCGCCGATTGCAGCACTTCGATCGTAAAGATGGCTCACTCACCGTTCCCGAAATCCTCAATCTCATCGGTGATGTACGAGGGAAACGCTGCCTGATCGTTGACGATGAGATTGCCACCGGTAGTTCCATTCTCGAAGTGGTGCAACTACTCGAAAAGGAAGGTGCCAGTGAGATTTACGCTTGCTGTGTGCATGCCGTCTTTGCCGGTAACGCGATTGAACGTCTCCGCGCCAGTTCGCTGCGTGAAGTGGTGGTGACTGATACGCTCCCGATCCCGCCTGAACGACGTTGGCCTGGTCTGACGATCCTCTCAGTTAGTACGCTGATCGCTGAAGTTATTCAACGTATCCATAGCGGTGTGAGTGTTGATACCATCTTCCAACATCGGCGCCATCCGGCGTTAAGTTAGAGTGTGATCGGCAACCTATCTTCAGTTCAATGTGACGCGATGGCATCCCGTGCATTCGACCTGACGTGATGCCCAGAGTGCCGATGCCGGATGGTACGCAATGATGTTTCGGGAAACGCTGGCGGGCAACGCATGGGTCTGCGCAACGCGATGGAACAGGGTTGCGACGGTTGCTGTACCTGTGCTACCTGTGCTACGGAGCACGCCTGGCGGCCCTCACCTTCTCCCTTGCCCCCTTCCTCTTCCACACGAGGAGAGGAAGGGGGAACGTGGGACTGAAAGAACACTGGAAACCCCTCACGCAATAGTCGCACGGGTACGGTACGTGCCTAATGGAACGTTTTTAATCAGGCTCTGAGACAGCGTTTGAAACAGTGCCTGTTGCCAGGAAATTCAGAAGAGAAGCGCGCATACCGATGCGAGTAGACAAAACAACTTGAAGCGCGGGCCAGTGGCCTGCGCCATCACCGAGGCGCCGTTCATTACCGCTCACTCAAAACCCAGTCCGCGCTCGCGGAGACTGACGTACTGCCCACGACCGATAATCAAGTGATCGAGCAGCTCTATATCGAGCAGGCGACCGGCTGCCACCAACTGTCGGGTAACCTCGATGTCGTCTATCGAAGGAGTCGCCTCGCCCGATGGATGATTATGTACCACGATAATACCGGCACTGTTGCGCCGTACTGCCTCTTTGAAAACCTCTCCAACTCGAATAGTAGCCGAATTAAGACTCCCAATGTACACCGTATTGATTTGCTGGACGCGATTTTTGGTGTCAAGCAAGATGGTACGTAGATGCTCTTGGTCGAGATGGCTCATTTCGACCATCAAGAGCGTTGCCACGTCGGCGGGTGAGCGGATCGGGAACCGCTCATCAATCCCGCTACGGGCCAGACGCCGTCCGATTTCGAGGGCCGCCTTGATGCTGGCCGCCTTACTCGTACCAATGCCATGGCGCTGACAGAGATCGTTGAAATCGAGGAGTTGTAACCCCGCCCAGCCACCGCATTCGGCAAGCAACTGGTAAGCCAGTTGCAAGACATTGGTGCCGTTGGTACCGACACGCAGCAAGATTGCTAGCAGTTCGGCATCGCTCAAGGCTCCCGCTCCCAATCGGGCCAGTCGTTCTCGTGGTTGATCATACGCGGGTAGTTCGTGCATGCGGAGTGAAATCATGCTGCCCTCGCGCTACAATGTTCGGTTCTATAATATATACCGTTTGCGAGGGCAAAACGATTCGGTGTTTTTTGTCGAAAGATGATACGGCAACTTTCCTACTTGCGAGCCAGGTTAGCTGCTATCAGAATTGGATCCCAGACCGGTGCAAATGGCGGGGCATAGCTCGCATCCAGCTCAGCCAGTTCGTCAATGGTCCAACCAGCCTGCAAGGCTGCTGCAACCGTATCGATGCGCTTGGCAACCCCTTCCCGACCAACCATCTGCCCACCAAGCAGGCGACGACTCGCTTCATCAAACACCAGCGAGACGGTAATTGGCTGATGTCCCGGCATATAGTGTGCACGTGAGTTCGCCGTCGCACTGATCGCTCTAGCTGCAAAACCTTCGGCCTGCGCTCGCGCCAGTGACAGGCCGCTCATTGCCGCTTCCAGATCAAACACCTTTACAGCTACCGTACCAACAATCCCGCCAAATCGTGCGTCACCGCCGGCCAGATTCTCACCTGCAACTCGCCCCTGCTTGTTTGCCGTTGTACCAAGTGGTACCCAGACCGGTTTCCCAGTCACCCGATGGAATGCTTCGGCTACGTCACCTGCGGCCCACACATGAGGAACATTCGTGCGCTGATGATCATCGACTGCTACTGCACCGGTTGTTCCAAGCGCAATACCAGCCGAACGGGCAAGGGCAACTCCTGGCCGTACACCAACTGCAAGGATGACTATTTCAGCCGGGATTGATTGCCCATCAACAAGTACTTCGCGTACTCGCTCATCACCACCAATGGCCTGAACAGTCTGGCCTAAACGAACATCGACCTGGTGTTTCCGTAATTCGGCCTCAACCTGAGCCGCCAGTTCACTATCGAAACCCGGCAGCACTTGTGATAGCCGCTCAATCAGCGTTAATTGCATGCCGTGTGCAGCCAGCGCTTCGGCCATCTCTAAACCGATGTACCCACCACCAATGATGACCCCAGTGCGTGGTTGTTGTTCGTGCAGCCAGTGCTGGATAGCCTGTGCATCCTCAACGTTCCGCAATGTGAAAACACCGGGCAAATCGACGCCAGAGAGCGGGGGACGAACCGGCTGACCGCCAGTTGTGAGTACTAATTCATCCCAATGGTCAACAAACTCACGTCCACTGGTCAAATCACGTACTCGTACTGTTTGTCGTTCAGTATCAATTGCCAACACTTCGTGATGAATGAGCGCTTGAATGCCCTGTCGGGCAAACTGTTCAGGTGTGCGTACAATCACATCTTCAATTCGGGCAATCTCACCCTTGATGGCGTAGGGAAAACCACAAGCGCCATAGCTCACAAAACCGGATCGCTCGTACACGACAATATCAAGCTCAGCATCAGTTCGTCGTGCTTTGGCTGCCGCACTCATACCGGCTGCACCACCACCAATGATCACCACTCGTCGCTTCATGAATTTGCTCCATTTGCTGCTTATGCCCTCGTTGATTAATAAGATGAGTCAAACCCGCATAACGTTACGCTTTCCAACAACCACGAGGGCAATGACTCCAATTGTCAACAGACCGATCAGCGACCATACCATGCCACTGTACCCGATCAGTCCTACCAATAGTCCGGCCACGATCGGTGCTATAGTACGAGCGGTGGTGAGAATACTATTCTGTACACCACTGATAACACCATAATTGCTCGATCCGTATTCTTCAGCAATTAATGCTGCCCGCATGATGGTCTGAGTCCCAGCACCTGCCCCGAAGAGTGCAATATAGATCAGGGCAGCAACAGTGTGTGGAGAGCAAACCAAAACTGCCAGTCCGACGATCTGCATACCAAACAGCCCGACTGTAACCAACCAGCGCGGCCACCGCTCACCAAGTGGACCGAGGAACAAACGGCCAAGCAGTGACATAAAGCCGTGTAATCCGGCAATTGAAGCGGCAAATACCAGGTCTTCACCTCGGTTTAGCAGATAGGGAATAAGATGCACCGTCATGGCCACCGTTGCAAATCCGCTCATCGCAAACGCAATACTTAGCAACCAGAAGCGTAACTCCCTGATCGCACCTCCCAGGCGTACTGAGGGTTCAGGCAAAGTCGTAGGGCCCGTTGCCTGTGACATGCCATCGGGTGTTAGCCCCAGATCGGACGGACGGCGCCGCAGCACCAGTGCGTGGGGTGGGATGGTGAGCGCCAGGATTGCCGCCAGCACCAGTAACGCTGAACGCCAGCCTATTTGATCGACAAGCCAACCGGCTAACGGAATGAAGATAAAGCTGGCCCAGGCCCCGAAGAAGGTTAATATTTGCAATGCCCGACCACGCTCGCGACGAAACCAGGTTGCGACAATTGCAAAGGCCGGTTCATAAAGAACGGCAGCACTTGCAACGCCAACCCCGACCATAACCAGATAGAGCTGAAATGGGCTTGTGATCTGCGACCAGAGTACTAAAAACCCACAACCGGCAAGCGAACCTACCGTCATAAGGCCACGACTGCCGTAACGGTCAAGCCACCAGCCAACCAGGGGGGCTGCCAGCCCATTAGCCAGCAGCGCTACCGAATAACCGGTAGCTCCTGTGAGTTGATCGACTCCTAGATCAGTAGTTATCGGTAAGATAAATACGCTGTAGGCGTAATACAAAATACCCCACGAGATGACTTCTGTGACCGAGACGGTCAACAGTATCACCCAACCGTAATAGAGGCGACCGGACCATAGCTGCTTTAACAACATGAGCGCGATACCGATTGTAACTCAATTGTGGACGAAAACGTGGTTGTTGCAGGCGTACAACACCGGCTGTTATGATCACCTGGTCCACTACAGACCCCTGTCTCCGGTAGTTTCAGCTCCACCCGACGAGCAGCTTCCCAATCGCCACACAACGCTGCCGTTACCGAACGCACCTGCTCATAGCCGGTTAAGAGTAGGAACGTTGGCGCTCGACCGTAACTTTTCATTCCCACAATGAAGACATCTGGTTCAGGATGGCGCAATTCGGTGAAACCGTGTGGTCGAACAGTACCACAACTATGCAGGTTGGGGTCGATCAGCGGCGCCAGCGCCACCGGCGCCTCGACAATTGGGTCCAGCGCCAGTCGCAATTCGCGCATGATGGTCAGATCAGGCCGAAAACCGGTACAGACGATAATCTCATCAACCGGTGGGAGGGTTCGCTCGCCATCACTCACCACCAGTCCATCATCGGTCTGTAGTACCTGCTCGGTCTGCCAGCCGGTAACCATTGTCACCCGTCCCTCCGCAATGAGTGACCGTATCTGCATCCCTAATCGACCACGTGCAACCAGGGCATCAGCTTCACCACCGCCAAAAATACGCTCGAGGTTTGTTGCATTACGTCGTACTACCCAGATGATCTGTGTTGCCGGTGCAGTGACACTCAGAGTTACCAGATCGAGTAGGGTATTGAACGCCGAATGGCCACTGCCGGCAACCAACACCCGACGATTGGCGTAGCGCGAGTGGAGACGGCCCAGAACGTCAGGAATACCGTAGAAGATATGATCGGCAGCTTTACGTTCGCCAATAGCAGGAATGCCGGCTGCTCCTAGTGGATTAGGTGAAAGGTACGTACCGGATGCGTCGATCACTGCACGTGCCAACAAGAGTGATTCCTGCCCTGTATCATCAACCAGGGTTAACTGAAACGGTACTGACTGCCGCTCGCGACCACGTTGCCGGTCATGACCACGACGTGCGACTGCCACAACACGCTGGCGATAACGTATGAAGGGGGCTATGGGAGGTAAGGCAGCCAAAGGTGCAAGGTAATGGGTAACGAGTTCGGCGCCGGTCGGAAATGTATCAGATGGCGGCATCTGCCAGCCAGTAGCCGCCAATAAACGCTGAGCTGCTGCATCAACACAGTAGCGCCACGGGGTAAACATCTGCACATGGCCCCAGCGTAAGACGGCTGCGCCGGCCTCGGCGCCGGCTTCCAACACCACAAATGGCTCTCCTCGTTCGGCGAGATGGGCCGCAGCGGCTAACCCGACCGGTCCGGCGCCGATGATTGCGATAGGGAAAGTCATACCTGCTCCTTTCAGAAACATATTGAAAAGTATCGATATACTAACGATAAAAAAACAACCTCCCCGCCGATCAGTGATAGGCTTACGACTCGCCAAGCTGGTCGAAGAAGGTATGAATCAACGTTCGAACACGGGCTAATGCCTCACGACGGATTGCGTAATAGACCCACTGTCCACGCCGTTCACCCTCGATCAACCCACCGTCACGCAATAAACGCAGGTGATGAGAAACGGTAGGCTGCTTGACCGGTAGTGCCGCTTCGAGATCACAAACGCAGACGTGACCGGCATGACGTGCCAGAATAGCAAGGAGACGCAGACGTATCGGATGGGCGAGCAGGGATAGTGTCTCGGCAAGTTGGGTTGCTTCGCTATCGGTAAGCTGCTCATTAATGAATGGCGTGCAACATCCTGCCCTGACCTTCACACCATCCCGATCTTGGTTTGGTACAACCATTTGTCCTCCCGTGATAAGCGATCCTGTCGGTGAATGTAGCAGATATATTGAAGTTTGTCAATATATTACATGTCTCGAAGTGAGATTGGCAAAGTTCTCACCCTACCCGGCAGAGGCGTGGAGAGCGGAAAGAGAGAAGAGTGGTCAGAAGATACCGTTTCCCAAACTATCCGCAGCGCGTAAGGAAGTTTCCAGCTCCCCGTTCCGAAGGTATCTGCCCAACGCCCGTCATCACGCCGTTCATACCCGTGACCTGAAGGGGCAATGGTGTGCTGCTGCGTCCACCGATGGATGCTAGCCGCACAATTGCACAACGCGGGACCGAGACCCGCCCACCCAAGCGACTGCGCGGGCCGGGCGTTACCGGAAGCGGGTGCACGATGTTCATTGCTGTCACTCCGCTTTTTCATCGTTCATTCATCGAAAGTGACTCGAAGCTGAGAACTCTGAAAATCCTTACCCTCCCACTCAACCCTACTTCCTATTCTACTCCCAGCTAATGGTACGACGCGCACCGGATGAGCCTAATGAGCAATCAGGGTCTTTGTTCAAACCCTCAATAACCGTTTGTGAAGCCTAGTCCTAAATCCTTCAAGAAGGTTTAATATGTTCTTAACCAACGACAGTTAGTCACAACGTTATAATAAAAGCGGTTGTGCGATTGCGCCTTGTCGATACGATCGAGATTAGACATCTGCGGCGACATATGCGATATTTGTGCCTGCTTATCTACGGTCTTGCCATTCTATCATTCGCTGCGTGTGGTTCAATGCCTACCGCACAACCAACCAATATCTCTTCACCAACACCTACGCCAACATTGCAGCAAAGTCAGTTGACAGCAATTTCGCTTCCGGCGATTGATCTTGGTCAGCTTCGTGGCGAAATTAAAATCGATGGCTCGAGTACGGTCTTTCCAATCACCGAGCAAGTAGCTATTGCCTTTAGCCAGCTCGCGCCTGATGTTGCCGTGCGCTTGGGGGTCAGTGGCACCGGCGGCGGGTTTACCCGTTTTTGCGCTGGCGAGACCGATATTTCCAACGCTTCCCGCCCGATCAAGCAGCGCGAGATGGAAGCATGTGCCGCCCAGGGTATCGCCTTTATCGAATTGCCGGTAGCGTTCGATGGGTTGTCGGTCGTAGTAAATCCACAGAATGATTGGGTACAATGTCTGACCGTAGCCGAGCTTCAGCGTATATGGGCGCCGGAAGCGCAGGGTAACATCACGCGCTGGAATCAGATACGACCGGAATGGCCCGATGAACCGTTGCACCTGTACGGTGCTGGTGTTGACTCCGGAACGTATGATTACTTTACCTCAGCCATTGTTAGTGTGGAAGGTGTAAGCCGTAGCGATTACACGGCCAGTGAGGACGATTATCTGCTCGCTCAAGACGTTGCAGCCGACCGGTTAGGATTAGGATTCTTCGGCTATGCCTACTATGTTGAGTATTCCCAGCAGCTACGGGCTGTGGCAATCGACAATGGGAATGGCTGCGTTGCACCAACACTAGAAACGATAACAGATGGTCGTTATCAGCCACTGTCTCGGCCGCTGTTTATTTATGTGCGTGCCGATAGAGCGAGTCGACCGCACGTGCAGGCCTTCGTCCAGATGTATCTACAGAACGGCGCCGTGTTTGCGCAGCGGGCGTTGTACACACCTTTACCTGATGCTGTATACCAACTGGCCTTCCGTCGGTTTGAACGGCGGATAACTGGTTCGGTATTTACCGGCGGATCGCAGGTTGGCCTGTCGATAGAGCAATTGTTGCATTTAGAGGATCGCTAGCGATGCGTTTTCCGATCCGGGCTAAATTGCTAGGCGCCCTAGCCATCGACTTGATCTTGATGATGGTCCTCGGCTATTTTGCCGTCCATCAGATGGCTACAATGAACGAACGGGCTGTCTTCATCGAGCGCCATACAATTCCATCGCTCGATACCGTGGGTGATATGACAACTGCCATCAACCGTTATCGCGCTCGCCAACTGGAATTTCTCATCTATACTAACAATGGTGATCGTAACCGTATTCTCGACCAGATGCGAGCGATAGAATCTGAGATGAGCGGTTATTTCCTAACATATCGCTCATTGATCAGCTCTCCACGTGAGCAAAATCAGCTCGATGCAGTTGAAGCAGCCTGGGGTGAAGTGGTCAGAGCCAATCACGAGCGGTTTATTCCGGCAGTCCGTCTGGTGAGTGATGGTAGCGTTCAGCCATTTTATTCACGGATGAATCCGGCGTATGATGCGCTCGACCAGGCGATGGCCGGGTTAGTTCAAGAGAATCAACGGCAGGCACGTGCGTCCCTCGACGTAGTAGCTGCAAGCTATGACACGGCTCGTACATTTATCGTATTCGATACGGTTATTGCGATTGTTATCTCGGCTGCGATTGGGTTGTTTCTCTCGGCGCGTATTGCCCGTCGTCTACGACGCCTGGTGGAAGCAACAAACCGGGTTTCGGCCGGTAACTTCGTAGGTTCTATTAATGAGCAGATCCGTGACGAGATCGGCGATCTGGCGCGGGCATTTGATCAGATGCTCGCTAGCCTTCGTCACCAGCGTAGTGAACTAAGAAGATCGCAACCGCGCTTTGCAAGAAAGTCTTGCCCGACAGGCTCAATTGATGGAAGAGATTGTCCGCGGCAAGCAGGCTGAAGCCGAAGCAGAACGTGCTCGCGCCGCAGCAGAAGCGGCCAGTCAGGCCAAGAGTGCTTTTCTGGCTACGATGAGCCACGAACTACGGACTCCGCTCAATGCGATCCTCGGCTATGCTCAGCTATTACACCTCAGCAAATCGGTAGCCGAACCTAATGCGCAATACCTGGAACGAATTCTGGCTTCCGGGCGACATTTACTGACGCTAATTAGTGATGTTCTCGACTTTGCAAAAATTGAACAGGGTGCACTTGAATTGGAGTACAGTCAGGTACATATCCCAACACTGGTTGATGAGCTGGTTGCGATGACACTACCGTTAGCGCAGCGACATCATAACCAGGTTCAGGCGTATTGTCCTGCCGAAATTGACACTATCGAGACCGATGGTCGTCGTTTACGTCAGGTCTTGATCAATTTGCTCGGCAATGCTGCCAAGTTTACCGAAAACGGAACGATCCGACTCGAAGTAACATCGGCAAAGCGCGGCGATGTGGCCGGTATTCAGTTCGCGGTGATCGATACCGGGATCGGTATTCCACGCGACAAACAAGATAAACTCTTTCAACCGTTCAGCCAGATCGACTCGTCAGTTACCCGGCGTTATGAGGGCACCGGTCTCGGTCTGGCACTGAGCAAGCAGATTGTCCAGGCGCTTGGCGGTACTATCGAGGTGGAAAGTGAGGTTGGTGTCGGATCCACGTTTACGGTCTGGCTCCCAACCATACCTGTTTCTACGGTTGCCTCCTCATCGTTGTCGTCGAAACTGCCTCTAGTTGGAGAACCGGCATGAGCTTCATTCTCGTCGTCGATGATAATTTTGACAATCGTAATATTATCGGTCAGATGTTGAGTTTCAGTGGCTTCAAGGTCGAACTCGCTGCGGATGCCCATACCGCAATTAAACTTGCTAGGCAGCATCGGCCAGGCCTGATCCTAATGGACCTGTCGATGCCTGGCCTCGATGGCTGGACAGCGACTGAATATATCAAGCGCGATCCCGAACTCGGCCAGATTCCGGTTGTCGCAGTGAGTGGTCATGTGACGCGGAATGATATTGAACGTGCACGTCAGGCGGGTTGTGTCGAGTTTCTGTCTAAGCCAATTGAATACGAACATTTGATCTCGGTTGCTCGTCGGTATATACAGTGATACCCTGGTGTCTTTGTGGTACCATGATTACATGGATTTCAGACTTCTACCACTTTTAACTTGTCCTTATCACCCTACCGCGACGTTGGTGGTAGCACAAATAGATCGCATGATCGATGGTACGATCATCACCGGTCGCCTGCGGTGTTCATCGTGTGCCGCAGAATATCCGATAGCAGATGGTATTCTCGATGTCGTAGGAGAACGCCATCCGACAAGTGCGGCACAGATGGTGAATGACTTACCGCCAGCGGCCTGGGCTTACGAGCGAACCTGGCGACCGCTATCACTGAGCTTACTCACCGGTGAGCCTTTTCCACTTACCCGTGAACTTCGGCTCATAACCGGTCTAGCCGGCGCCGAACGAGGTGGGCTGATGATTGATGTTGGCTGCAGCAATGGCCTGTACGCACGTGCTTTGGAACAGGCACGTCGTCAAAGCAATGCGAGTGGCTTCGTTGTCGGGGTTGATCTGAGCATGGCCATGCTTGGCGAAGCACAACGACGTGTGCGTCGTGATGGCCTATCGATAACCCTGATGCGGGCCAGTGCCCAGGCTTTACCCTTTGCAGACTCTACCGTCGATGTGCTGGTAATGGGAGGTACGCTCAACGAAATCGGTGACATACCGGCTGCGTTGGCTGAGTGGCGGCGTCTGCTAAGACCTGGCGGTCGAGGTGTTATGATGAGTCTGGTTCAGGCAACAACGCTGCCCGGACGGATGCTGCAACAGTTCCTCGCAACGGGAGGTCTCCAGTTTCCGACGCTGGCAGAACTTAATCGATACTTTGCCGCTGCTGGTCTTCGTCTGCGGGCCCAATGGCAGTACGGAGTTGTTGTATTTAGTGTGCTCCAATAAAGGAGTGTTTCCATTTGACGAGATGGCGTGGTTGTGATATATTCTTCAGTGCTGTACGGTGCCTGTAGCTCAATGGCAGAGCGCCTGACTGTGGATCAGGAAGTTGTGGGTTCGAGCCCCATCAGGCACCCCACACGATTAAAAAGCCGGGTTAACTCCCGGCTTTTATCATGTTCGGGTCATGGAACGTAAAACCGTCATTTCGTTTGTCTATGGCAGAGTCGTCTTGATGGACTCTATTTCATACCTTACTCCAGAGGAGGCAGGGGCTTGTGTGGTGAGTGGTTCACACGGTGGCCTCAGCTCGGCGCGTTATGCTCTTCCCATTACACTGGCCGGCGTGGTCTTCAACGATGCCGGTATAGGGAAAGATAATGCCGGTATTGCCGGGTTATACCTGCTCGACACAGTACAGATGCCCGCTATTGCTGTTGCCCACACGAGTGCCCGCATTGGAGACGCTGCCGACACGTGGGAACATGGAATTGTCAGTGCCATCAACCAGGCAGCAGCCGCCAGCGGAGTACGGATCGGTATGTCGGTGCAAGATGCTGTCATGCACTTGTTGCGTCCCCCTGTATAATAGAAGTATCGCACTGTACCACAATTTACATCTCTGACAAAGTTTTTACTGTATACGAGTTGCAGAGCTGCTGTTCGTGCGCTATACTCAGCAATAGTCAGGTAAATTGGACACAGAGCTATGGCGACAGATAGGTGGAACGTGGATCTCGTTCGTGCTCATGTCTTTATCTCTGGTCGCGTACAGGGCGTTAGCTTTCGAGCGTACACGCGCGATCGCGCGCGTGAAGCGCAAGTCAGGGGGTGGGTACGCAACCTGAGTGATGGTCGCGTGGAGGCAGTCTTTGAAGGAACACGACCAGCCGTTCAAAAGCTTATTAGCTGGTGCTACAGCGGCCCCAGTCAAGCGCAAGTCGAGCGAGTTGAGGTTCACTGGGAAGAACCGACTGGCAAAGAGGGGATATTCTCCATTGTCTGGTAAAGCCCGACGCCGTAGGATGAAGCATAACCATCCTGTATCATCAGGCATGCATCGGCGTCAACGAATGCTTGACCCGACTCCTGCAGAGTCAACGACAACAACTCTACGGCTCGAAAGGACACCTATGGGCGTTAAACCATGGAAACTGATCACCAGCGCCCTCATCAGTATTGGTATTATTATACTTGCTATTCTCAACCGCCACTGGATCGTTGAAGCGTTTAGTCTCCTGAATGAAGCAAAGCACGGTTGGCTACTCGCGGCTTTGGTGCTGATTGCTTTCAGCTATCTGATGAGTGCGCAGGTCTTTAATGTTGTCCTCCGTTCGCTCGGTTACCGCATGAATCTCCTCCGTCTGTGGGCAACTGCCCTGACGGCCATTATTATCAGTCAGTCGGTGCCTGCCGGTGGGGTTGGAAGCTATGCGTTTCTCATAAGCAATTTTAACCGGCGTGGTATTCGGCCCGGTGAGTCGGCACTGTTGGCTTCGCTCGAAACCCTCAGTTATGTGATGGCAATGCTGCTGATCTTTTCGTTTAGCCTGGGCTACTTCGCATGGCGTGGGCTTGAAGCAACCGGTGCCAGTTATATTGCTGGATTCGTTGGTCTTTCCGTCATTGGTATCGCAATCTTTGTTTTGACCCGCAGTGAGCAAACATTGCACCAATGGCTTTACGGCCTACAGCAGGGAATAGGACGTCTGCTTGGCCGTCGGTGGAGCAGCACCTGGATTGATCGGATTGTCGATGACCTGTCGCGTGGTCGAAGCCTCTTGATCCATCGTCGCCGTGATGTATTCTTGCTGGTGCTGATCCAGTTGACTGCGCTTAGTGGTCACAGTCTAGCGATGCTGCTGGTCTTGCACGCCCTAGGTACCGATGTCAGCTTCGCGGTCGTCTTGTCTGCCTTTGGTGTGGCATTGGTTACATCAACGTTCAATGTACTCCCTGGCGGTGGTGGTACGGTTGAGGCTGCATTGGTAGCAGTATTAAGCCAGATGGGAGTGGGGCCAGCGGCAGTACCGGCTGCTATCATTTTTCGGCTGTTCAATTACTGGCTGGCCGCGCCAATTGCGGCCATTTGCTATCACTGGTTGATGAACGAACCGGTAACGCCACTGGTGAGTAGTAAGGTACGTACCAGCTCGCTGAACGCACCGTCGCACGATTAGACCGCTGCTCCCAGAGAGGCACGATTTTGGTGGGGGCGATATGAATAAGGGCGTTATCGAAAACCTACGACGGGTTGAACTGTTCAGCGGTCTGAGCGACGAGGAATTGTTGCAGATTGCTACAATCTGCAAGGTACGCCGACTCGGTGCTGAGCAAGCGGTCTTCCGTGAAGGAGATGAAGGCGACGAGCTGTTTATCATCCACGAAGGCTGTGTACGGATTATGATCAATACCCGTACATCGGAGGGGAGGTTCGCGCCTTCAACGATTAATCTGCTCTACAAAGGGCAGAGTTTTGGTGAGATGGTACTGCTCGGCGGTGCTACCCGCTCGGCAACGGTTGTTTGCGTTGATCCGTGTGTTTTACTGGTGATCAACGAGCGTGATTTCGCTACATTGTGTGAACGAAACCCTCGCATTGGTTATCTGGTCATGCGCAATATGGCGGCCGATCTCGCTTACAAACTTCGCTCATCGAACTTGCTACTACGCGGGAATATTCGCTGGCAACAGGGTGAATTAGGGAAACGCTGACTCGCCGTCGTTATGCTATTGGCCTGCGGAGTGGTAACCAGATGCGCCGCAAGCCGTGTTGCACTGCATAACGCCATAATGCCTGTTGGAGCATTCGACGATCAGCTTCCGCTGGTACCCGAACGGCTACGCCGCGACGATAGCGCTCGGTGGTGTAAGCAGTTGCGATACCACGTATCGTTGCTGCATGTTCGGGCAAGATACTCGCTAGACGTTGGGCATATTCTTGTGGCGTTTCCGACGGTTGCTGAGTGAGGCCGGCCAGCCGGGCCAACCAGGTCATTTCGGCGTATGCTGTGGCTGCCAGGCGAAGACCCTGTAATTCATGCCTGAGCCACCACTGCCACCCAAACAATATCAAACTAATACTCAGCGGGATCGCTAGCATCACTAGGAGCCAACCGACCGGTGTTCCACCAGAACGGGCTGGTGGGTTGTTCAGCGATGATGAAGTAGCAGCTCCACCGATTGCACTACTGGCAATCGAGTTATCATCAAGCTCCTCAAACCGACCCGGATCGAGGCCAGCCCCCCCGACACTACTCGCAACCCCTTCGTCTTCGGCGCCGAAGATTGGCTGTAGTGGACGCTGCGGAAGTGACGTATAACTGGCTGCCGTTGGCTCGAATCGCTCCCAGCCGATACCAGGAAAGTACACTTCTGGCCAGCTGTGAGCGACATTTTCGCGCACAATATACACCCCCTGTTCAGGATCAAAATCACCGCTAGCGTAACCGCGTACCCAACGTGCCGGCACACCGATTGAACGCAACATAACAACCATTGCCGAGGCAAAATAGTCGCAGTAACCGGACCGTTGCTCGAAGAGGAACCAGTCTACCAGATCAACATTCGCTGGCGGGGGTGGAATGTCCTCGCTGTAGGTCAGCCGACGCAAATAATCTTGAATAGCGACAGCCTGATCGTATGGTGTTTCAGCATCGGCAGCCGCAATGACTCGCGCAGCCTCTGCCCGTACCCGTGTCGGCAGCGTATCGGGTAATTGCAGATAGCGTTCGCGAACCCATGTTGGGTAATCTCTACCGGCCTGACGCAGACTCTGCACATCGGCCACTGAAGCCAGGACGGTCACGGTATAGGTTGTCTCGGCC
>Ga0308400_1000060_pt1 | contig 42790 bp, 38 predicted proteins | sample HotsprSampOS1265_FD_203451 | JGI IMG/M metagenome (GOLD analysis project Ga0308400, IMG submission 203451) | Hot spring phototrophic mat microbial communities from Octopus Spring, Yellowstone National Park, Wyoming, United States - 20060914_OS12-65 ...
GTTGCGGCCTATCAGATGGTTGGTGCGCAGATTTCTTTTCAGCAAAGCAGTACTGATGCCAATATTCCACTGAGTTTGGGTATTCCGGCGATATGTGTTGGCCTGACTGACGGTGGCAATGCGCATCGTACTGATGAGTATATCTTGCCCACAAACCTCGGTCGCGGGATGCAGGCACTACTCTTACTCTCGCTGGCTGCCAATACCCTTGATATGCCGTGAAATGAGTTCGGATGCGGTCGATGATCGGAGAAAGTTAAACACGGTTGCACACGGCCAGGTTGGTGCCGAGATATGGTGAGCGCAAACAACGCCGACGAGTTGACTAGGGCGAGAAGGGCGGTTACTGAACCGCCCTTCAATGCCGTATGTCTGTAGTTGCGCTTTCGGGCGCTGTTGTCTTTCATCATACATCTGGTATGCTATCTGTGAACGTCGGGGAATGAATGAGACGCCGGATATAGTCTATGATGCGCTACAATACAATTATGCGGCAGTTATTGGTCTTTTTGCTGGTAGTACTAACCCTTTCACCGCTATCGGCGTCAGCGAACACGATAGCCGGAATCCCGATCCTCTTCCGCGAAACCGGTCATACGTTGGCGTATGCGTTTCGTGAATTTTATGACCGGCAAGGCGGCTTACCGATTTTCGGCTATCCATTGACAGAGGTATTCATCGAGGATGGCCGTCCGGTTCAGTACTTCGAGCGTGCTCGTTTTGAATGGCATGCGGAGTTAGCGTTGGTGCAGGTCGGTCATCTTGGCCGATGGGCTGCCGCTGCATGGGCCGACCATCCGGCGTTTGCACCGCTCGCCGCTCCACCCGCCGATGCTGACTTTTTCCCTGAAACCGGCCACAGTCTGAGTGGTGCCTTCCGATCATTCTGGTGGGCAAACGGCGGTCTGCCAACCTTCGGTTTTCCACTCTCTGAACCGTTTGAATTTACTGACGAAAACGGCCAGCAGCGTCTGGTTCAATTCTTTGAACGTGCCCGTTTTGAATGGCATCCACAAAATCCGCCGCGCTATCAGGTCTTACTCGGGCATCTAGGTCGTGACTGGCTGGCTGCTCATCCGGTGCCCGAGTGGGCACTGCAAACGGTGAGCACACCGGATGCTGCGTGGGCAGCAATCCGCCCGACGCGGGTGCGGGTTCCTCGGATCGGAGTTGATACCGGAGTCATCAGTGCCGGATTCTCATTCGGCACCTGGGATGTCCCACGTTATACGGCTGTTCACTACTGGCCTATCAGTGGCTATCCCGGTACTGTCGGCAATATCGTCATTGCCGGTCATGTTGGGTACCGTGGTATTATCTTCAATCAGTTACCGGCAATTGCCGTTGGTGATGAGGTGCTGGTAACGGTTAATGGTGTTGATCGGCGCTATGAGGTTCGCGAAGTCCTCACTGTTCTCCCTGATGAAACCTGGGTGTTGGCGCCAACCAGTCGAGAGACGCTGACCTTGATAACGTGTGTTCCTATCGGAGTCTACTCTCATCGCCTGATTGTGCGTGCAGCGCCGGTTGCCGGTTCGTGAGAAAGGGGAAGCTATGGAAGAACGTCGTCGTGGTTCGGGCTGGCTGGGCTGGCTCGTGTTTATCCTTTTTATCATTGCCCCTTCTATTCTACCACCGCTGGCTCGTTGGTTGAGTCAGCAGATCGGAAGACCTATTAGTACAGCAGAACTACTCATTGCTATTATCGTACTTATAATGGTCATCTCTATTGGCAGTAGCCTATTTGGGGCGCTCCGTCGTGCCAGTGAGTCTCGTGACTCACTGTCGGTGCCCAAGCCAGATGACCTCTCGCGTATACCGACGTTGACGCCAGAAGACGTCTTTCGGGTACCGCCGCCGCCACCTGAGCCACCCCGCGTACCTCTGTCGAAGACGCAACTACCTGGCGCTCCGCGCTTCGAGCCGATCATCGATCCACGTATACTACTCATTGGTATTTTAGGGTTGATACTGATGTTGTTTACCTTTGGTGTACTCTTTTTACTGTTCAATCCGTAAAGACGACGCCTTTCAGGCATAGTGTTTGTCTCTGATCTTGGATTGATATTCGTTTCTACGTTCAAGAAGTGCCGCAGGTGCGCTTATTCATCGTGCCATTCCATTGTTTTGCTACGAGCGGAATAGGTTATGGGAATGACGAAATTCCTAGGCTGATATAGCTGCTATACGCTGCACGTGGCTGTGCGATACGTTTGTCATACATTTCAGGCTGAAACCCATGCATCTCTACGATCCGTTTGCTCGCTACTACGATGCCGACTTTCGACATTTTCACGATGATATACCCTTCTACCGTGAATGGGCGCGCCGTACCGGCGATCCAATCCTGGAATTGATGTGTGGTACCGGTCGCGTCTTGCTCCCCTTGGCCAGCGCCGGTCATCATCTAACCGGTGTGGATATCTCGCCAGCAATGCTGGCACTGGCTCGTGAACGGTTGGTTGCTGAGGATGTCATCGAACGGGTAACGCTGATTGAAGCTGATGTGCGCAGCGTTTCTTTACCCGAAAATCATTTTTCACTGGCGTTTGTGGCTGTCAATTCGTTTATGCACTTAACAACTGTCGAAGATCAACTGGCTACTCTAGCGGTTGTGCGGCGGGCGTTGACACGGCGGGGAACCTTGATTATCGACCTCTTCAACCCCGATCCGCTGGTGATTACCCGCGAAGATGGTCGCATGCAGCTTGAGCGTAGCTACGAACTCGATGGTCGCTATGTACAAAAGTTTGTGATGATCGAGAGTGACCCTGCCGAGCAAATCAGCCACGTTACGTTTATCTATGACGAAACAGCTGCCGACGGTTCACTTACTCGACGAACTATGCAATTTACAATGCGTTGGCTCTACCGCTTCGAGTTAGAGCATCTGCTGGCGCGGGCCGGGTTTACCCTACGCGCCGTTTATGGGAATTACGATCTCGAACCGTATACGTCTGCCAGTCCGCGCTTGATCGTAGTGGCCTCACCAAGACGCTGAGTTACAAACGAGGAGCATGTATGTTGTCGATTCAGGAAATTATGGCCCTCATTCCTCATCGTTACCCATTTCTGCTCGTAGATCGGATTGTTGAGTTAGAGCCGGGCGTGCGTGCTGTAGGCGAAAAACTAGTCTCAGCCAACGAGCCGTACTTTCAGGGGCATTTTCCCGGTAATCCAATCATGCCCGGTGTGTTGATGCTTGAAGCACTGGCACAAACTGGTGCGGTTGCTGCTTTGAGCCTCCCCGAACATGCCGGTAAGCTGGTCCTTTTTGCCGGGATTGATGGCGTGCGTTTTAAGCGAGTGGTACGCCCCGGAGATACGCTGCGACTCGAAGTACAACTCGAAAAGATGCGACGAGGAATTGGTAAAGGTCAGGCGCGTGCTACTGTCGCCGATCAACTAGCTTGTGAAGCAGAATTGCTCTTTGCCCTCACCGATCCGGGTCGTTAGTGTCTGTCAGCGTGTGTCTGATACCAATCCTCTGTGCAATCGTGTATCATCCTGCCAGCGTGATATGTTCTATCACTTCTGTGTCACCTGGGTGCGCGGGCCTCTGGCCCGCCAGTACAGTGGACGACCGGAACCTTGCGGGGAGCGCATTAGTGCCCCATCATTCTTAGTTCCGCCCACAAGCACCCCCCGCAAGCGGGGGGCAGGGGGGTAGCGAGCAGAACGGGTCATCATTCGTCTACGCAGTGGAAAATGTAGGCTAGATGCCCGCGCACCAGAATACACGGTTTTTGCGAACAGGATTGGTCTGAGAGAGGGAGAGCGGAAGATGCCGGTTCTCAACCGGTTACAGTGTGTGTGGAAACGCGCAACTTCCTATTCCGACGGTGGTCTGCGGTCACGCTCTGTCAGCTCGCCGATCAACGGCTCGTCGCCGCGAGCTTCTCCCTTCCGCTCCTCGTTTGAGAGAGGAAGGGGGACGGAAGGGGATGGTGAGGGGAGCCAGCCGCGCATCTAGGTGACTGCGTAGGTCGAGAGTCATCGGTAACGGGTGCGTGATGTTCGTCGGTGTCGCTCCGTCTTTTGAACCGTTCGCTCATCACATATAACCCGAAACCGAGAACTCCGCAAAATCCTACATCGAGGCTAGCGCAGACCGCTAGCCTCGGTTTCAGGCTCCCAGGCGCAAGGCGCAGTTCAGCGGCGTTTTGAGAGTCTGGATGATGATTTCTCACTTATAGCTCTCTGTTCGTTCACCAGGGAGGAGCCTTCTTCATACCAAAAGATGAAAACTCTGAACATCCCTGAGATAAGAACCGCTTGCACAACTTTCACTCTACCAAACCGCTCTCCTGGAGCTGCGCTTCAAATGCAATATCTGGCGGCAAATCCGGTTGTTGCGCTGCCGCAGTAGCCAACTCGTGGCAACGTTCGTTATCCGGAACGCCACTGTGACCAGAAACCCACACAAATTCTACCTGGTGACGTTCACAGAGCATCAGCAGTTCGGCCCAGAGATCGGCATTTTTTGCCGGCTCGGTTTTGCTGCGCATCCAGTTGTTGATCTGCCAGCGCTTCGCCCAGCCGTTACGGATGGCGTCGACAACATACTTTGAGTCGCTGTAAAGCTTCACCTGCATCGAACGTTTCAATGACCGAAGGCCAACAATGCAGGCCATAAGCTCCATACGGTTGTTGGTGGTCAGGCGAAACCCACCAGAAAGCTCTTTGTAATGGTGGTTGTAGCGTAACACAACCCCGTATCCCCCAGGACCTGGATTCCCAATCGCACTACCGTCAGTGTATATAACGACGATGTCGGCTGGTATCTGTGGATGTTCAGCAGAGTCTACCGCGTTCGACATTGTAAGGAGCTGTTGCGCCAGCGCCTGATTTGCCGGCGTGAGTGAACGAATCCATTCATGAGCAGCTTCAAGCGTAGCAAAGCCTTTGTAAAGTGCGTTGGGGAAGCCCTGAACCTGGACCGCTGCTCCTTCTGCTCCGTGCCATTGTTGGTAGAGACCAGGCTTGTGCCCACGCACGACGAGGTAGTATGTCTTTTTTGGCGCCATTGTTGATGCCGTGTCTATACTGTGTTGACCTGACGATACTATACCATCTTTGCGTCTATTACAAAAACACACTACGGAGCACTCTGAGCGAGATGATTCCAGCTAGAACTCTCCGTGATCTCTGTGCACTCTGTGGTAGGATAACCTTTTTTGCCCTTGACTTTGGCGAAAATCTCAGGTATAGTGCCTATGTCAGTATCTGCATATTGAACAGCCGATCAGGCATGAAGGAGGTGATGCCCATGGGTAGTAGTAAGCACACGGGCGTCACCGCTGGTGAAGATCGCTAGACTTTACCGAACCGGTGACCCCTTCCTCCGCGAGAGACTTTGCATAGCAATGTCTCTTTTTTTGCCTGTAGGGGCGGGTTCCCGATTCGCCCTGGATGGCAGGCGTAGCAGCGTTGGGGAACAGCAGCGCTATGCTCCTACTCCCCGTCACCGCACGGTGCGAAAGAACGTAACCATATCGAGCATGCCGTAAAGACTGGCACTCTTGAAAGTAATACTTGTACCGGCCGTATGTTGTAACGCGACATCTTCCCACCGTGGAAGTTCGTTCTGTGCTGCGTCGGCCAGCGCTGCATTCGCAAAATAGCCCAGGGTAATGTGAGGCAGGTACGGTTCGTATGCCGCAATACCAAACCGATTACGAAACGTTGTATTCCAGGTACTCCGTAATTGGTTCAAAGTCATAAACGTGTCTGTGGTTTCAGGGGTTGGCGTTAACAGAGCTACCAGTGCTGCCTGATGCACAATTACCAACCTTTGAACGGTAAAGCTGATCGTCCACCCTTTCCGCCGGATAAGCGGTGAACCGGCAATTGTTCCACTGATTAGGTTTCCATGGCTGAGTGCACCAGGAATGTCGATCAAGAGATCGTCCATCCGTTGCCGCATGTGCGGTAACGCCTGCCCAACATTCCCATCGTTTGGCCCATCCCATAGAGTGACATGGTATGTCGAGGGGGGAAGAGCACAAAAGAGATACTTCTGTAACAGGAGATCGGGATTAAGATAGCACATCGTGGCGCGCAGACCACGGTAAAGCGTATATTCAGGAATGGCATCGAGCGCGCAATCGAGCCGTAACCATGGTCCGTCACGGCGTAAACCAATATTATCGAAAAGAATGGTTAAACCGCGATATGAGGCCCAGTGTGGTGTAAAACCGGCAATTTTGGGATTGGTGATGGTCAACATGACGACCAAACGATTCAATAATTCTTAGATACCAATCAACGTCAGGTTATCGGGTACAAGGATTCGTATATGTACGTTCCTTATGTTTTCTCTCTCGTAAAGTAATGGAATAGTAGGTAGGTGAAGATAACGCTTTTGAACGTTCCCATCGATTAGTTGTACAGCAGATGCCTTTAAATCTCGGTGTGATCTTATATTGCTACAATCCGTAAAATGCTTTTTGTATGAAGAGCATAGTTGTAGAAGTCATCATTACAACCGTTACGATAGAAGCGGGTTCTAAACCCACCTTGCTGTTGTGTAAATATTTCATCTTTTCGGCTAAAATTGGTGTATATATTGCAGCATTTCACACTCGCTTTGCTACTGAATATCCCGAAGACGGTCTTTTGCAAAGTGTGAATTCACCAACAGAGCGTGGAATTAAGGCGAGGGCGAACAGCATAGGTTGCAATCGATCGCCCTCACCACTGACAGTGCTCTGCATTCAGGCACTGATTTTACAAATACCAGTGCCTGCCCTTTTAACCCTCGACCGCCTTCAGGTCCTCAAGGATCGGCTGTGCCGCCTTCGTCAGTTCAGCATTGACGTCGGCAAACACCGAGCTTGGTGTTTCACCATTGACGATAATCCGCTCTAGGCCCTTGCCAATGATCTGGTCGCCGTTACGTACAAACACACGGGCCGCGTCCTGAGCACGGGTCTTCGGTAACTGATCGACGGCGGTCTTGAAATTCGGATTCTGCTTGAAGAACTCGATCATTTCTGGGGCTTGCTTGGTGCTGATACGCACTGGCATATAGCCGGTACTGCGCGCCCAGACTCCTGCACTGGTCGGATTGGTAGCAAAGGCGATGTACTTCATCGCTGCCAGTTGCTTCTCGGCGGGCGCCCGACTGACAATCGCCAGGCCAGCGCCGCCGGTCGGACAACCGAAGTTGGTCTCACGGGGGAGGAAACCAACGCCAACCGGGAAGGTTGCATTCGCCTGAATACCGGCCAGTGCACCGGTTGATGCCATCATCGAGGCAATCGCGCCACCAATGAAATCCTGATTCAGGTTTGGCGACAAGATGGCCCACTTCTCTTTCACGACCGTATCCTGGTAGAACTGGGCTGCACGGAGCGTGTTAGGATCGGTCATTGTCATGGTAAAGTCGGGGAGAGAGTATTGACCGCCGAACTGCCAGACCACACCCTGAAAGAGCCATGCGATGTAGCTGGCGCCGTTGGGATGACCGAATGCTGCCCGACTACCGTCGCTCTTTACCAGCTTTGGCGCCCACTCAGAAAACTCGGCCCAGGTTTCCGGTGCACGGTCAGGCAAACCGGTTTCGGCCCAAATGTTTTTGTTGTAGTAGAAGAGTGGTGTACTGCGGGCGAACGGTATCCAGTAATGGACGCCTTTTCGCACCCCTTCATTGAGCAGAACCGGTTCGTAGTCGTTGAAATCGAGGTTAACCTGACGGGCCAGATCGTCAAGTGCTGTGATCGCGCCGGCAAGGTAGAAGCCGAACCACCATACATCTGAGAGCAAGATGACATCAGGGGTAGTATTGGCCTGCAATGCTGCCGTGAACTTCTGTGCCGTCTCTTCGTAGTTACCCTGGAACTGATACTCAACTTCGACCTCATTCTGAGATTCGTTGAACGCCTTGACCATCGCCTGCTCAGCTTCACCCAGGTTGCCGCTAAACGAACCCCAGTAGGTAATCTTCACCTTCGAGCCGGGCTGACTCACGACTGCTGGCGCAGTAGGACTCGTTGATTGCCCACTTTGCCCACCACAAGCTGCCAAAACTGCTGCACCGCTGCCTGCCATCATCAGACGCAGGAACTCGCGTCGGGTGAGTGTTCGCTTCATGTTTGCTCCTTCTTTCACAGAACTTGGACCGAAGGGAGAAAGACCATCTATTTGCATACGGAGTGGATACCGTTATGCACCAACTGTCCATCCACGCTACGAGGGCATATCGCCCTCGCTCTACGAGATATGCTCCAACGTTGTCCTAACCCTTCACCGCACCGGCGGTCATTCCTTCAACAATGGCCCGCTGGGCGAAGAGAAAGGTGATCAGGACCGGTACGATCAGGAAGAGTGACCCGGCCATTACAACGCCCCAATTGGCCAGACCCTCGCTATTGCGTAGCCAGAAGACGCCAATCGGTAAGGTGCGCATATCGGTGGTATTAGTGACGATGAGTGGCCAGAGGAATTCATTCCATTTGCTCACTATTGACAGCAATGCCATCGTAACGATAGCCGGTTGCGTTATCGGTGCTACGACGCTAAACAGGATGCGCAAGTGCCCGGCTCCATCCACTCGTGCTGCTTCGAGGATTTCGTGAGGAACAGCCATAAATGCCTGGCGCAGCAGAAAGGTGCCGTAAGCAATTGCTGCACCTGGAATAATGATGCCCTGGTAAGTATTGATCCAACCGAGTCGAGCGATGGTCAGATAATTGGGCACAATAGTAATCTCAGTCGGTACCATCAGGGCTGCCAGCAATAGCAGGAAGACAAGGTCTTTGCGCGGAAAACGCAGATAGGCTAACGCATAAGCAGAAAACAGCGCCAGAATCACTTCAATCCCTGCACCAAAGAATGTGGTGATAAAGCTATTCAGGTAATATCGTCCGAAGGGGGCCGCTTCCCATGCTGCCGAAAAGTTGTTGAACGTAGGTTTGGCCGGCCACCACGTTACCGGTAGCGAGTAGATTTCCCGCGTCTCTTTAAAGGACGCCATCACCGTCCAATAAACTGGGAGACCAATGATAAGCACAGCAACAATCAGGGTAAGATAACCGGCAATACGCCATCCCAACAACGAAAGCGGGATGTGTCGACGGCGTACAACGACTGGTTTAATCGCCTGCTCAAGTTCGTTAATCGTTGCCATATCTATCCACGTTTCAACACAAACTGCTCTGTTATCACAAATGCCTGTGCCTTATCCGTAAGTCACTTGTCGCTCGATATAACGGATCTGCACAATCGTTAAGAAGAGCATGATCAGGAACAGTACAATTGCAACCACTCCAGCCTTCCCGGCATCGTATGAGACAAATCCCAATTCATAGAGGTGGAAGATAAGTGTGGTCGTTGCATCAGCCGGGCCACCATTGGTCAGTACGCGAATAATGTCAAAGGCTTGAAAGCAGGTCAAGACACTGGTCACCGAGAGGAAAAAGGCAACGGGCGAGAGACCAGGGAGGGTGACATTCCAGAACCGCTCCCATGCGCCAGCGCCATCCACCCGTGCCGCATCGTACAACTCTCGCGGAATATTCTGTAGACCGGCAAGATAGATAACAACGGCGTAACCGAGATTTTTCCATACGTAGACAATGATCACCGCCGGCATCGCCCAAAATGGATCGGCCAGCCAGTTGGGTGAGTCAAGACCAATAAAGCCCAGCAGTTGATCGATAAGCCCGTAGCGTGGATCGAAAATATAGCTCCAAACCACTGCTACAACCGCGCCCGACATCACTACTGGTGAAAAGACGATGGCGCGTGCAGTGTTTCGGTAACGTAGCGGTTGATTGAGCAGCAGGGCCAGGAGTAATCCTAAAATGAGGGTCAATCCAACCGAACATATCGTGAACGTAGCGGTTTGCCAGATAATGTTCCAAAACCGCCAGTCGCTAAACGCATCGATGTAGTTTTGTAGACCGACGAACGTCATGGTTGGGCGTAGAAAATCCCAACGTACCATGCTAAGGTAGATGTTGTAGAGTAGCGGCCAATAAGTGAATACTGCAAAAAGGAACAGATTAGGACCGATGAAAAGTGCAAACAATAACCATTCACGATGTTCGCGTCGTAACGTATTCGGATGTCGCTCTTGTCTGGGTGTATACGTGGCCATACACATCCACTGTCTTGGTCTTCGGTCAGCGTGATGTCATAGTAGTATACCGAGATTAATCAATCATCATTGAACTATTAAGTAATGGTTAAGTAATACAGATATTTAGATTAAGTTAAACTTTTCACAATTTGCCGACACAATAATAACTTCTTTTCTGTAACGATAGCTGTATTGATTGCGTATCAGTAGATGAATTCATCAAATTAGCAATGCACTGGTATTGATGAGGTGCTACCATGGAAATGGTCTTAATGTATTCTTGGTAATGTGGCCAACGAGCTACAATGAACAGGTTTACCGGCTTCGTCAGGTTTTTCTACTGCTGATCTTGTCGAATAAGGAAGACTGCTATCTACCGGTTTCAAGGCATCATCTATCGAGGTTAGGTGAAGATACGACCATTGAACTGCCGCAGTAGTTGAGCGAGGAGTGCATGCTCAGAATCTCCCGTGTCATTGCTGGTATATACCTCTTAGCCACTATTCTGATGGCCACGACAACAGTGATTTTTGGCCCGATTGGATGGTCTCCATTTCCGCTTGCCGCTGCCGCGCCACCAATTCGGGTCGAACTGGCTGTCAGTTCCGAGAAAGAAGCCTGGATTCGGAGTGCCCTTGAACGGTTTGCTCAGACGAACCCAAACATTAACGGTCGCCGGATTGAAGTTCGCTTCCGGGTAGCCGGTTCGCGTGGCTTGATAGAGGCCATTGAACGCGAAGGGTATCAACCGACAGCCATCAGCCCGGCCAGTATGATTCAAATTGATGAACTGCGCCAGATACGACCCGATCTCTTGCGTGATTCGGTCTCACCTCTGGTTTTCTCTCCAATCGTGGCTCTCATGCGTGATGCCCAATCAACCGCCGGAATTACAAATCCGTGGTTATTATGGCAGCGTGAACTCCCCGATCAGGCTAAAGCGGTGAAGGTCGGGATTTCTTCACCCGTCTCAAGTAATGGGGGGTTGCAGACGCTAATCGTTTTGGCCGCGCAGTATCATCAGACTACCCAATTGAATGTTAGTCAGGTACGTGACTCCGGGTTTCGTGATTGGTTGCGACAACTGAAGGTACCGGCTTGGCCAGATAGTACTGGTACGTTGACAACCGATTTCGTTATTCGGCCCGGCGTGTATGACATCATTACGACCTACGAAAGTCTCGCGTTGCAGGTGTTTCGCCAGGCCGAAGGACGTTTTTTGGAGGTACGAGTCTACTATCCTGAGACAACGTTGCTCAGTGATCATCCCTTTACCATTCTGACAGCGCCGTGGGTTGATAGCGCTGAACGAGCAGCGGCGCTCCACTTACGCGACTTTTTGCTCAGTCCAGCGGAGCAGACGATTGCGATGCGTGAATTCGGTTTTCGTCCGGTCATCCCTCAAGTGACTGTAAATCTCGATGATCGGGACTCGCTCTTTGGTCGTTACCGTGATCTCGGTTTACAGCTCGATCTGAAAACACAACTCGAGAACCCTTCGCAAGCGGTTGTAGAGGCGCTCATTTCAACCTGGCAGAGTGCGATCAGACCGTAAGTCCATTCATCAAAGGAGGAAGCTGCCGTATGATTTCGCGCTGGTTCAAGCTCTATGCCATTCTGATGATATTCCTCTTACCGTTGAGCGGTTGTGGCGATTTCTTGCCCGCTGGGCTTGGTGATGATAATCCGATTACGATCAGGTTTGCCTATAGTCAAGATAAAGAGAAATGGCTCACCGAGCAAATTGCTCATTGAAATGAGCAACGAATCACCGTCAACAACCGGCGTGTAGTGGTAGAAGGTATGAGTGAAGCGTCTGGTGTCGCTCGTACCGAAATCAAGAAAGGTACATTAAACGTCACTGTCTGGAGCCCGTCGGCCAGTACCTGGCTTGAGGTGCTTAAGCAAGAGACCGGCAACCAGAATGTTGCTGTCTCAAACAAGCCCCTGGCGCTATCTCCAGTTGTCATTGCAATGTGGAAACCCATGGCGGAAGCAATGGGTTGGCCCAATCGGCCTATCGGCTGGAAAGATATGCTTGAACTGAGCAACGACCCGCAAGGCTGGGGACGTTTCGGGCATCCTGAGTGGGGCCGCTTTTCGTGGGGGCATACCGATCCTGAAGTTAGTACCACCGGCCTCAGTACCTTAATCGCCGAGTTCTACGCTGCCACCGGCAAACGTGAAGGGTTGACCGTCGCCGATGTGCAGAGTGAGCAGGCGACTGCCTTCATCCGCCAGCTCGGACGGAGTATTAAGCATTACGGCTACAATACACTGGTCTTCAGTGAAAATATGAAAAAGTTTGGCATGAGCTACATCTCGGCTTTCCCAATGGGAGAGCTTACGCTCATCGACTTCAACAAATTCGATCCGCCAGCAACGCCGCTGGTAGCAATCTATCCGGCGGAGGGTACCTTCTGGCACGATAACCCGTTCATCATAATGGCGAGCGCCAGCGCCGATGAACGGGCGGCCGCCGAACGGCTCTACGAATTTCTGCTCAGCGAAGAGAGCCAGCGGGCAGCGATGGGGTATGGTCTTCGTCCAGCCGATCCTAATATTCCACTCACCGACCCCATTAGTCCGGCCTATGGCGTTGATCCGCAAGGGGTGCAGGAAGTACTGATAATGCCACCTGCCGAGGTGATTGTCGCCATCAAGGACGCTTGGAAGCTTAATCGCAAGCGGGCAGATATTCTGTTGGTCGTTGATACCTCTGGCTCGATGGAAGGCGACAAGCTGACGATGGTGAAGGCGGGCATTGAGACCTTCTTGTTACGCATTTTGCCGGAAGACCGGTTGGGTTTGATCACGTTTGACTCGAAGGCGCGGCTGGTGGTACCGATGGCGCCCTTGAGTGAAAACCGGATTGCGATCCAAACGGCGGTGCAGGAGATGCGGGCATCAGGACGCGCCGCGCTGTTCGATGCCCTCGAACTGGCCCGGCAGACGCTGGAAGCGCTGCCGCCAGCGGAGGATGATCGAATCCGGGCGATTGTCTTACTATCTGACGGAGCTGATAACGCAAGCAGGGTATCACTGGATCAACTCCGCGATGCGTTCGAGGAGAGTGATATTTCGATTTTCCCGATAGCCTACGGGAGTGACGCGGATCGGCAGGTACTTGATGTAATTGCCGAGTTTAGCCGTACCGTTGTCGTGGTGGGTGATCCGGCGATATTGCACAAATCTTCGAGAACCTCAGCCGCTATTTCTAAGTGTGGGGCTGGGAAGATCGGGAGTGAAGTAAGCCGGGCAACGCTCGACCTCCTGTCATAACTTGCAGGCGTTGCCCGTAACAGCCAACTTCCATTACCATTAGAACAGGGATGGTGTTCGAACAATCTTACAGATATACTGGTTCTGATGTACAATCATCAGACTAGAACTGCTATTGCTCGGGAAAAATGTATGAATGCCTTACGTGTAGCAGCCTTTCGACCTCTCTACTTGCTCGTGCTGGTAGCGGCAATATTCGGTGGCTTAACTATCACCATCTGGTGGCTTCCGCTCGGCTTGATAGTTTACGGTGTTGCAGTGTGGATGGCCGCCCAAGACCCACTTCTGACGTTGCCCCCGCCTCGGCCGCGTCCGCGTATTACCAGCCCAACGCTGCGTGCGCTTATCCGCGAGATTGAACGCTCACAAAAGGAGATCGAACAGGCGGTCGCGGGCGTTCAAGGGCCATTAACCGGTATTCTCAATAATGTTGTATCACAGACTCGTGATTTGCTCGAAGAAGCGTACTACCTGGCTGATAAGGGACAGATTATTGAACGCTACTTCAAAGACAATAATTACCAGGAACTTGAACAACAACTGACGCAACTAAACTGGCAGATAAGTGCCACCATCGATCCTTTTACCCGTCAACAACTTGAAGAGCGTCGGCAAGCTCTGCTGACCCAGCAAAAACATTTTCAGGATTTGCGGGTTTATTTCGATCGTATTCAGGCACAACTGGCAAATATTGATGCCAGCCTCGATACTATTTTGGCCGAAACGATCCGTTTGCGTACTGCTGATGCAGTAGCGATGTCATCAGCCAGTGGTGCTGTTCAACAACGGCTAGACGATTTGCGTAGCGATATGGAGGTGTTCCGTAAAGTGCTCGACACGGCAATGACGGGTATCTAGGCTATTTGGGTTTTGTCGGTCTGGAACTTCAAGCGCACCGCCACTCTGTACAGAGACGTTCATACCGCTCCGTAGCTTCCCGTTCACACGATACTGGTGCAGTGCTGATTCACTCACCGTTGTAGGTGAGCACCTCTGGTGGCAGATTCGTCTATCAGCCTCTATAAAGCGTGCCTGAAAACCTCTTTGTCCCATATTGTTCTTCTCTTTCTTCTCCCCATGCGGAAGAGGAAGGAGGCTAGGAGGGAGGTAGAGGTTTTCGGAGAGTTCAGTTTTTGGTGTTAGAACGGCTACTGATCGGCGAACGAATGACGTGCCGAGAGCGATAGGCATCTTCCGGCTTCTTCCCGACCCTCAGCATACGCCCGACACACCCTGTCGCCCTGGGAGCGCGGGCCTCTGGCCCGCATCCTGCGGTGTCAGCGGAGGAAGCGCACCTGTCTGAGGAGTACACCTCTAATGTATTGATAAGCATAATCGGCGAGAGAACAATCCCTGACGAAGACCACTGTTTGTACGGGAAGCAGTTCTACACATGCTGCGGATAGATTAAGGTGAGGGGATTGCTGTACCGTAAATCGACCGGTACGAGCGCAGTCGGACAACAGCTTCGACAAGATTTCACTCGAACAAGAAAGAACGCGGGCCTCTGGTACGCACTCCCAAGGTATAGGAGTATGACCGTCGGAGCGAGGCGCTGCTTTACCCTAGCGAACGGAGGTAATTCGTTTTCCGGCGAGCATCGATGTTATCGTAGCTATATTCATTCTGACAGAGTATAATCATACTGTACGTTCGGTCATCAAAAGAGGATGTTACCGTATGATGTCTCGCTGGTTTAGGCTCTGTATCACCCTGATGCTACTCCTCACGCTCCTCAGCGGTTGTGGGGAACGCTTACCTTTTGGTCTAAGCAACGCGGATGCGCTCAAGATTACTATTGCCTACAGTCCAGAAAAAGATAAATGGCTTACCGAACAAATTGCCCGCTTCAACGAGCAACGAATTATCGTCAACGACCGGCGCGTGGTGGTGGAAGGGATCAACAAGTCGTCGGGAGCCGCCCGTACCGAGATCAAGAACGGTACGTTGAACGTCACCGTCTGGAGTCCATCGGCCAGTACCTGGCTCGAGGTGCTTAAGCAAGAGACCGGCAACCAGAATGTTGCTGTTTCAAATAAGCCTCTCGTGCTGACACCGGTCGTTATCGCAATGTGGAAACCGATGGCAGAAGCGATGGGCTGGCCCAATCGACCCATTGGCTGGAAAGATATGCTCGAACTGACCAACGATCCGCAAGGCTGGGGGCGCTTCGGGCATCCTGAATGGGGGCGTTTTTCGTGGGGGCACACCGACCCTGAAATCAGTACCACCGCCCTCAGCACCTTAATCGCCGAGTTCTACGCTGCCACCGGTAAGCGCGATGGGTTGACCGTCGCCGATGTGCAAAGCGAACAGGCGACCGCCTTTATCCGTCAGCTCGGACAGAGTATTAAGCACTACGGTTACAATACGTTGGTCTTCAGTGAGAACATGAAGAAGTTTGGTATGAGCTACATCTCGGCTTTCCCGATGGAGGAGATTACGCTCATCGACTTCAATAAATTCAATCCACCACCGACGCCGTTAGTGGCGATCTATCCAGCAGAGGGTACCTTCTGGCACGATAACCCATTCATCATAATGGCGAGCGCCAGCGCCGATGAACGGGCGGCCGCCGAACGGCTCTACGAATTTCTGCTCAGCGAAGAGAGCCAACGGGCGGCGATGTCCTATGGCTTTCGTCCGGCCAACCCCAATGTTCCACTCACCGACCCGATCAGTCCGGCCTTTGGCGTTGATCCGCAGGGAGTGCAGACAGTATTAGCGGTCCCTTCTGCCGAGGTGATTGTCGCCATCAAGGACGCCTGGAAGCTCAATCGCAAGCGGGCAGATATTCTGTTGGTGGTCGATACCTCTGGCTCAATGGAAGGCGACAAGCTCACAATGGCAAAAGCGGGTATCGAGACCTTTTTGCTGCGCATTTTGCCGGAAGACCGGTTGGGCTTGATCACGTTTGACTCGAAGGCGCGGCTGGTTGTACCGATGGCGCCCTTGAGTGAAAACCGGATTGCGATCCAAACGGCGGTGCAGGAGATGCGGGCATCAGGACGCACCGCGCTGTTCGATGCCCTCGAACTGGCCCGGCAGACGCTAGAAGCGCTGCCGCCAGCGGAGGATGATCGAATCCGGGCGATTGTGTTGCTGTCTGATGGTGCAGATAACGCGAGCCAGATGTCTTTGGATCAGCTCCGCAATGCGTTTGATGAGAGCGGAATCTCTATCTTCCCGGTTGCCTACGGGAGTGACGCGGATCGGCAGGTACTTGATGCGATTGCCGAGTTTAGCCGTACTATTGTCGTAGTGGGTGATACTGGCGATATTGCACAAATCTTTGAGAACCTCAGCCGCTATTTTTAGAGGGTTTCTGTCTGCAGGATTGCTGGCAACCTCTGTCTTTCTCCCTCTGCCCATCGTGCAAGCGGGGGACGTAGCTACTGGAAACGGTATCATCCCATTTCAGAGATCTTATGGTATCATGAAGGCTCCTGATCGGCGAACAAACGGAGTACTGCAAGCGATAAACGTCATCGGAATACCCGACTCGCGCAGTCGTCTAGAAGCGCGGGCCATAGGCCCGCATCCTGCAATGGCAGCGGTGGAACAGCGTCCGTTTCAGAAGCACGCTACAGGGGCGGGTTCCAAACCCGTCCCTACCACACGCTCACGGGCATCATCGACGCACGACCATGGATCCGATCGTAGACCATTGGCGGCGCGGAACGTAGCGCGCCGTTGCCCACGCTGCGGACATCCCGCTCACTCCTCGCGACACATCCTTCACTCCTCACGTCTGATGGGTAGGATGAAAACTTTGAAAACTCCTACCTAATAAATCTGAACATCGTGTGCGTTTTTTTCATCATCTTTCAATCTCCGCAACCACAGGCTACCTTCTCAAAATGCAATGATTGCCATATAATAGATGAACAAAACAGAGTTTCCAGAAGGATAAGGACCAATGGTTGCGCGCTCAATCCACTCTTCCCGCACGCCAGTGGCAACTCCCGATGAGGGGTTGGTCGCTGATCTCCTTCCTCCAATGCTAGTCTTGTTGGCCACGTTGGCAGGAGCTGCAATTGGTCTCTTGCTTCTTAACCGATGGGATGGTAATTTCTGGCCTTACGCGATCATTCTATTGCTGATGAGCTTTCTGGTGGTGAGTGATCGTTTTCGACGACGGGGCGATTTGCATAAGGCCAGTGTGGTCGTTGTGACAGCCCTGACCCTCTTGCCGGTACTGAGTTGTGCTGCTTTTGGCTTTGTTAATAACATCTTCCTGTATCTCTCGGTTCTTGGCGTCTTTGCCGCCGGAATTATGGTGTCTTCGCGGGCGCCGTTTCGGGCTGCGCAGGCAGCGATTCTGCTCTACTTGATCCTACTTCTCGGCGCCGATCTGATCGGTCAGCCTCGACCGACCTGGTTTGAGGTTATCGGTCAGCTTCTCTTTCAGATTGCACTTTTGTTGGGAGCAGCGACTCTCAGTTGGGCGGCGGCCTATGTAGTGCGAGGTACGATAAGCTGGGCAATCGATACAGCGCAAAAATCGGAACGGCGTGAGCAGTTATTGCGTGAAACCCAGGCGAGTCTTGAGCGAGCGTTGTTAGAGCGTGATCTTCTTAATGAACAACTCTACCGCACAACCCTGGCGCTTGAAGAGGCACGGGCAGCAGCGGAAGCGGCCTATCGCTCGAAGTCGAACTTTATGGCGACAATGTCGCACGAGCTTCGTACTCCGCTCAATATTATTATCGGTTTTAGTACGGCAATTCTGGAACATCCTGAAATGTACGGCGATGTCAAGCTCGACGAGCAGATCTTGCAAGATATTGCCGAGATTCGGCGTAGTGGTCAGCATCTGCTCGGCCTGATCAACGATATTCTCGATCTGGCGAAAGTTGAAGCCGGTAAGCTTGAACTTAATAAGACAAATCTACAATTACTGCCCTTGCTTGAAGAGACCATACGTACTGCACAGGCATTGATCAACGACCGTCCCATTCAACTGCGCCGTGAATACTGCGAACCCCTACCGACCGTGTTTGCTGATGAAGTGCGGGTGCGGCAAGTCCTGCTCAATTTGGTCTCGAATGCCTGTAAGTTTACGCATTTGGGTGAAATTGCGGTTGGTGCCCGTGCCGATAGTAATGAGGTGATCTTGTGGGTGCGTGATACTGGTATTGGGATTGCACCCGCAGATCAGGAACGTGTTTTCCAACAGTTTGAGCAGATCGAACACGCGGATACCCGTCAGCACGCCGGTACCGGGCTTGGTCTCGCGATCTGTCGCTGGTTGGTCGAATTGCATGGCGGGCGGATGTGGCTAGAGAGTGAGTTGGGGAAGGGTAGTATCTTTTTCTTCTCATTGCCGCGCACACGGGCAGGTGGGGAATCGCCGTTGTAGCGTGCTGGAAAGCCGTCAATGAAGTCGGCTCATTGTCATTGATGATGGTGTCTAGCGAAGGAGCAGGGAACGATGGCCAGAATTCTACTTGTCGATGATGTATACACGGCCCGTTCGATGTTTGAACGTGTGCTCCGTCATGTTGGCCGACACGAGGTGCTCTCGGTGGGGAGTGGCGCCGAGGCGCTGGCGAAGGTGCGGGAATTTGCTCCTGATGTTATCATTCTCGATATCAGCATGGCCGACCGCGATGGTCTGATGGTATTGCGCGATCTGCGGGCGATGGGAGTAACGTGCCCGATTATTGCCCACACTGCCCGTACCGAGAAGACGCCGGGTGAGTTTGTGGCACAGGGTTTTGATGCCTACGTGCCGAAGACGGGTAATCTCACCAATTTGCTCAGCACTGTGCGCGATCTGGTTGGGCGCTGAACAAGCAGGAGTTCGTGATGAAAATGAGGTCACGCAGCGTCTACGGCAGGTGAATTGCATTAAAGAACAGGCTATCGCACGTCTCTGCCAGGATATGCGGGTTTGCGTACTAGAAGTTCTTCGCGCAGTTAATGTGGAAAACTTGTGGAAAATCTGTGGATGAGGGCACAACCGGCGGCGTTCCTCAGCACCTCTGTGAATAGTAGGGGATTTCTACTTGTTCAGTGCCTATACGGCGGAACACGCCTGGCACAGGAAACCCTGACCACGCAGTCGCCTGGGAGCGTGGGCCTCCGGCCCGCATGTTGCAGGGGACAGTGCAGGGAGCAAGCGGTGAAAAGCTCTCATCCTTCCCCAACTTCCGTTCTCTCTTAGACGAGGGAAGGACGGGGATGGTCGAAGATGGTTGCGAACCCATCCCTCTCGCCATTGCTCACTTCTCTCCTCTCTCCTCTGTCAACATTGCCTGAAAAACTTTGCAAGGCTCTCTTGACCAGTGGGGGTCACGCAAGGTTCCGCTGGTTCGTTCAACACGAATACCATGCCTTCGGTTACAATTGAGAGGGAGGGTAGTGATCGGGTATGGGAGGTGTTGTGACCGTTGATCTTGTGCGCGGCATGCGTGATGTGTTACCGGCAGAATACACGCTGAGCCGACGTATTCAGACGATATTAGAACGGACGATGTCCGCTTACGGTTTTCAGATGCTCGATACACCGATTATTGAGCATCGAGAACTCTATCTCCGTAAATTGGGTGAAGATTTGGTTGGTAAGGTCTACGAGTTTAGCTTTGGTGGGCGCGATCTGGCGTTGCGACCGGAGTGGACGGCGTCGGTGCTGCGGGCATATGTGGCTGGGATGCAGGATCAGCCGTTACCCTTGCGTCTAAGCTACGCTGGGCCGGTGTTTCGCTATGAACGTCCACAACGCCACACCTATCGTCAGTTCACGCAGGTAGGTGGCGAGATTATTGGTGGGCTGCCACCACGTGCCGATGCCGAGGTGATCGCACTGGCTTGCGCAGGACTGGCTGCGGTAGGCGTAACCGATTACACAGTGCGGATCGGTCACATCGGTCTGGCACGTGAGTTGCTGAGCCGTTTCAATCTGCCTGAACGTACCCGTGGATTATTGATTTGGAGTCTCGAACGGTTGCGCGCTGAAGGAATAACACCGGTGCGTGAACGGGTGCTGGCGAACCTTGGGACACCGCCAGAGGGTCTTGAGTTACCGGTTGGGATCAATGACGAAGAGGCAGTCATCTGGCTTGAGCGAGTGCTGGCAGCAATGCAGATCGATCTCCGTACTGGTACCAGAAGCCCCTCAGAGGTCATACAACGCTTGCTCCGCACATTACGACGTGCTGATGAGCAACCACTGGTTGACGCGGCCCTCGATCAATTAGTACGCCTGGCGGCAATCGGCGGTGCACCCGCCCAGGCAATGCCGCAATTAGCCGATCTGCTCGGTGTCGAGTCGGTGGCGTTTCGTGAGTTACAGGCCATTCTTGAACTGTTAGAATCGCATGCGGTACCTTCCGCTTGTATTACCATCGATGGTGCGCTTGGCCGTGGTCTCCACTACTATACCGGCTTGATATTTGAGATTTATGATCGAGAAGGGAGTCAGCTCTGTGGCGGAGGGCGATACGACGATCTAGTAGGAGCGCTGGGTGGGCGGCAGCCAACTCCGGCGGTTGGTTTTGCCTACGGGCTAGAACGAGTAATGGCAGCCGCCGCTATTGAAGCCGATGAGGTGCCCCAGACCGTATTGGTCGCAGCCGTCCATGACGATGATTATCCGTATGCGTTGCGGGTTGCCAGACGGCTTCGCGCTAGAGGCTATACGGTGGTGCTCGATGTACGGGGACGTAGCGTGAAAGATAATCTACGCGATGCCACACGCCGTCATTTTACGGCCGCTGTTATCGTAGGGGCCGACGAACGGGCGGGGGAGTACATCGTCTGGCGCGATCTGGCGACGCGAACCGAACAGCGGATTCCCTTTGCCGCGTTAGGAGGAGACCTATGAGTTCTCTACCGTGCTGGGGGCGCGCTACAGAGTTGTTATTCGCGCAACAACAACAGATCGTTACTCGTACTCCGGTCTGTTGGCTGCCATGGGCGACCTATACGACGTATGGGAATCACTTGCCCTTTGGCACGCCTGGGTTTATCACGACAGCGATTGTTGAACGGGCTGCTCAGCGCGTGGGTGGGGTGGTGTATCCTGTCTTGTGGCGTGATCTCGATCTTGACATAAACCTGTTTCGCCAGATGCTCACGGCACGGTTGACCACGGTTGCCGGTCAAGCGTTTCAGATTGCCGTTGTTGTGGGTCGCTCGGAAAACACCACCGACGACCTGTCCATCATAGAAGTTGCAGAGTCAGCGCAACATCAGCATCGTATCCTCGTGCTGGCTGTTTCGCCGTTCGAGCTGGTTGACGAGCAGATGCAGGATCACGGTGCACTCTGGGAAACGTCGTTGATGCTGGCAATTCGCCCCGATTTAGTCGATGTGAACCAAATCGCAGACCACGATGGGCAAGATGTCCGTCATGTCGCCAGCCCATCGCTTGGCCAACAGGCATTGCATCTGGCCGGTGAACGGCTTGCTGTTGCGGTACGTGATCTTTTGGAACGTCGTGATACGTCAGTCATTGCTGCGCTCTATCAGCAGCGTCGTGTGCGCTATACTTCACAACTGCTATGACACTTCGTTTTGCAATCCCTTCAAAAGGCTCTGGTTACGATGCAACAATTGCCTTGCTTGAGAGCTGTGGTTTGCGAGTGACACGGGCCAATCCACGCCAGTATACGGCGGTGTTACGCGGGCTTCCTGATACCGAGGTCTTGCTGCATCGGCCGGCGGACATTGTATTGAAGGTGGCCGAGGGGGCAATCGATCTCGGTGTAACCGGTTACGACCTCTTACATGAACTCCGTGGTGACGATGATGATGTGTTGATCGTGATTGACGATCTCGGTTTCTGGCGGGTAGAACTGGTCTTTGCCGTCCCGCAGAGCTGGATTGATGTAACCTCGTGGGCCGATCTGGCCGATCTGGCGGTAGAGTTTCAGTCACGCGGTCGCCGATTACGGATTGCTACCAAATATCCCAATACAGTACGACGTTTTTGCTATGCGCATGGTATCAATGTCTTTGAGCTGGTTGAATCGCAAGGGGCGACCGAAGCTGCGCCTGGCCTTGGCTATGCCGATATTATTGCCGACATTACTGAAACAGGTACTGCCATTCGCGAGAATCAATTGAAGATCGTCGGTGGGCCGTTGCTACGTTCGCAGGCGGTACTCATCGGTTCCCGGCGTACACTGCGCGGGAACCCTTCCCGGCTCGAGCTGGTGCGTCAACTTTGTGAATTGATCGAAGCGCGCCGACGTGGGCGTCTCTTCTACTCGCTGACTGCCAATCTCCCCGGTACCTCGGTCGAAGAGGTCGGGCGTAAGGTCACGGCTCGTCATGAACTGGCCGGTTTGCAGGGGCCAACGATTGCACCGGTCTGGAGTAAGTTTGCCAGTGATAGCGGCTGGTACGCTGTGAACGTCGTAGTGCCGCAAGAGGAGTTACTACCGGCTATCGATTATCTGCGGAGCATCGGGGCGAGCAGTGTGACAACAGTGCAGGTACAACACGTCTTTCGGGCACAGAGTGAGGCGTTTGCGCGACTCTGCGCACGTCTCGGTGAGGAGTAGGTATGAGCCAGTATAGTGCAGCTGGCGTTGATATTGCCGCCGCAACACGAGCTAAAGAGTTAATGGCAGCCGCAGTGCGTAGTACGCATGGGCCAGCAGTATTAGCCGGAATGGGTGCGTTTGGTGGTTGTTTTGATGCGGCTCTGGCGCTGGCCGGAATACAAGCGCCGGTGTTGGTGAGTAGTACCGATGGTGTTGGCACCAAGACCCTGGTGGCTGCCGCGGTAGGCCGCTATGATACAGTGGGGCAAGACCTGGTTCATCACGCGGTGAACGATATTCTGGTGCAGGGTGCACGTCCGCTTTTCTTTCTCGACTATATCGCCGTTGCAAAACTCGATCCGGTCCAGGTGGCAGCGATTGTGGCTGGGGTTGCCGAGGGATGTCGGGCCACCGGTTGTGCGTTGATCGGTGGTGAAACAGCCGAAATGCCCGATGTCTATGCACCGGGCGCCTTCGATCTGGCCGGGACGATTGTTGGCGTGGTCGAGCGGTCGGCAATGTTACCGCGTACCGATATTATCGCTGGTGATGCCATCGTAGCCCTTCCGAGTACCGGTTTGCACACTAATGGCTATTCGCTTGCGCGACGGCTCGTGAAGCACCATTTTGCGACCGAAGGTTATGCGGCGCGTCCGGCTATGCTCGGTGGGCAAACAATTGGTGATGCGTTGTTAGCTGTTCATCGTTGTTACCTGTCAGAGGTGATTGCATTGCGCGCCGTGGTGCCGGTGAAGGCGCTGTGCCACATTACCGGTGGTGGCATTTACGATAATCTGCCACGGGTACTCCCTGACGGGCTAGGCGCCGAGATTGTGCGGGGAAGCTGGTCTATTCCGCCGATTTGCCAGTTGCTGGTCGAACTTGGGCGCCTTGATGAGCAGGAAGCGTTTCATGCGCTTAACATGGGGCTGGGCATGCTGGTGATTGTACCTGCCGAGATGGTGAACCAGGCTCTGGCAACAATCCCAGAAGCACGCCTGGTTGGCCGGGTAACAGCAGGACCGACTGTACGGCTGGTCGATGCGTGAAGGAGACAATTATGGAACTGGGCGCTGTACTCGCTGAAGGTAAGACCAAAATCGTGTATGCGCATCCATCCGATCCCGATCTAGCAATTCTGTATCACAAAGATGGGATTACTGCCGGTGATGGTGCGCGCCGAAGTGTGATTGAAGGTAAGGGGGCATTGGCCGGGCAGACAACGGCAAATGTGTTTCGATTACTTAATCGGGTCGGAATTGCGACACACTTTGTCGATGCACCTGAACCAACATTGACCGTCGTTCGCCGATGTACGATGATCCCCCTTGAAGTGGTCATGAGGCGCTTACCGGCAGGTTCGTATCTGCGTCGTCATCCTGAAGCTGTCGGCCAACGCTTCGATCCGCCGTTGGTCGAGTTCTTCTTGAAAGATGATGCCCGCCACGATCCCCAAATCTCACCCCAAGAGATCACGTCACAGGGCATTGCTTCGCCTGCTGAAGTAGAGCAGATGATTCATACCGGGCGTGAAGTCTTCTTGACGCTGGAAGCGGCATGGCAACGGCTTGACGTCACCCTGGTCGATCTCAAAATTGAATTTGGGCGGACTACCCAGGGGAGTCTGGTGGTGGCTGATGTGATTGATAACGACTCATGGCGTATCTGGCCTGGTGGCGACCCTGACCGCATGCTCGACAAGCAAGTCTATCGCAATGCACAGGTAGTGGATGATGCGCTCCTTGCCGATGTGCGTGCGCGTTATGCGTTGGTTGCCGAGCTAACCGGTCGTTGGTGAGCTATACCTGTTTAGAGGGTGACCGGTCAGGAGTGAGTGGGACGATCGCGGTTCAATTCTGTCGCACGCTCCCCCTTCCTCACGAAGGGGGAGCGTCGCATTTGGGACGCTGAGAGCGAGGTTCAACCCTGTTACACGCCTGTCTTTCCACTCCACCGGCGGGTGAGAGTCGTTCACCGATATGGATCGTTCTTTCGCGTCACTTCGTCGTATCTCCCCTTCCTCTTCCACAATGGAAGATGAGAAGGGGGCTAGGGGGAAGGTGAGGGCGCTAGACGTGCCGGATGAGACGTGTGCTGGCTCCTACGCAAGTGCCTGGGTACGCGGTTGGAACCCATCGGTTAGCGCTTCCATACCCTATCGCGGGCGGGTTGGGCACAATCTCTGCACACAGCAACTGCTACGGTATCGCGGTCGGCATGAGCGTCGGCACCGGAATCCGTATCGGATCGAGCAAGAGTGGTGGTGTCGGGGTAACGACGGGGGTCGGTACTACCGTGCTACCAGGGAGGCTGATAACCTGGCTTACCAATACGATCAACACCAGTGAGGCAATAATGAGCGCAATGAGCTGAGGACGAAGACGGAATTGACGGCTTAGCTCCTGAATCCGGCGCGTCGGTACACCGGCATTCGTAGCGATTGGTGCAAAGCGCGGCCGACGTTGCTGTGGTATCGTCGTGCGAATAGTTCGCACTGCTTCAGGAGGTGCTGGCGCCACCGGTGGTTCGCCGAGGCGAAAGAGTTGTTCGCCACCCGGCGCCAGATAAAGCTGGGGTGCTCCCCAGGCTTCCTGTGCACCGGCTAGCGCCGCTCGCCCGAGGGTAACAGCAAGATCAACCGGTTCGCCACTCGCCAGGGCCTGATAACAGGCCACACTCCAGCGTGCCTGCGCCGCAGCGCCGAGTTCGGGAAGCACGACTACAGCACGACCGTCGTGCTCGTGTAATCCGCTGGCGAAACTGGTACAAACTGAAAACGGACTACCAGCAACCGTTAGCAAACGCAAATCTTCGATCCCAACCAGCAATTCAGCAAGCTCACCAGCGGTCACTGCTCGTCCTAAACGCATACGTGCTGACTGACGGGGTGGTTGTTCAAACTCACCGATCAGATAGAGAATATGGCGCGGCTCGGCAGCCAGTTCGGCAACAATCTCATCGGCAGTTGCTTCACGCAATCGGTCAACAATGAACCGACCAGAACGCACCGGCTCAACCAGCGCCTCGCCCAAGGCGTCGGCAACCGCCTCGTAGCCACGCGCTACAGCAATCAACAGACGCAGCGGCCCTGCCACCCGACGCGGAGGTAATGGACGCGGCGAACGTGCGCTAACACGCACCAGCGTGTAATCATCACGAATTGCAGGCTGCCAATGCTGATCACCTCTACTCAGTGAAAGCCACTCCCACGGCAAAACTACCAGCTCAGGTGCCTCAATTTCGAGTCGTAGTTGCATCCGGGCTTTGTGATCGATAGCTTCACGGGCGGTTTCGATCAATAACTGCCGTAGGGGAGGCGGCAACAACAATTCTCCCAATTCACTGCCGGCTACTGCCGGTGTTTCCGACACCACTGGCGGGGGCATCACTGCTTCAGCCCTACGACCACCGCAGGTTGCCCGCAGTGGATAGCCCTGCGGAGTGCGTGTTGCAATCTGAATATGAAATGGTATGACAATCTCTTGCATGCCAATATGCAGATATAGACGCTTTGTCTCTGAATATAACACGCCTGACCGCGACTGTCTACCGCATATTGTCGTGTCGTTCAGGGATTTTCGGCGTTTTCCTTCTACCCAACAATAGTGTAGGGACGGGTTCCCACCTCACGTAATGGGGTATGGAATCGCCAACCGCGCAAAACGCGAACAATGTAACCTTTACTAAATTTCTTATGGTATGATTACGGTCAGATCAAGGTGTTTCGTTTGGGGAGTTACCGGCACGGAACCCGTTTGAGGCATGGCAAGGGCGAGATATGCCCTTAGAAAGGACATCGCGATGACCGTGCCACTTGATGCAGCCTATGCCGATCAACTCGATGCTGCTGATGATTTAGCGGGGTTTCGGCAGGCGTTTGTGCATAAAGAGCCAGAACTGATCTATCTCGATGGCAACTCCCTGGGTCGCTTACCGAGAGCTGCTATCGATATGGTCACCGATCTAGTACAGCGGCAGTGGGGGGAACGGCTGATCCGTGGTTGGAATGAGGGTTGGTTTGATTTACCCGAACGGATCGGGGCCAAAATCGCACGCCTGATCGGCGCTGCTCCCGATGAGGTGATCCTGGCTGATAGCACCTCAGTGAATCTGTTCAAGCTCGTAGTAGCTGCACTCCGTGCCCGTCCTGGTCGAGTGCGCATCGTGAGTGACGACCTCAATTTTCCCTCCGATCTTTACATCTTGCAAGGAGTGGCCGATCTGCTCAATGCCGGGCACGAAATTGCGCTGGCCTATTCAGCCGACGGTATTCATGGCCCAGTTGAAACGATTCTTGGTCTGCTCGATCACAGCACGGCTTTGCTGACGTTATCGCACGTAACCTTCAAGAGTGGCTTTCTCTACGATATGAAGGCGCTTACTGCTGCTGCGCACGCTGTTGGCGCCCTGACCCTGTGGGATCTCAGCCATTCTGTGGGTGTGGTGCCGATTGATCTCAACGGCAGCGCTGTCGATCTGGCAGTTGGCTGTTGCTATAAATATCTGAATGGCGGACCGGGTGCGCCAGCCTTCTTATATATCCAGCGTGATTTGCAAGATCGGTTGGTGAACTCTATTGCCGGTTGGATGGGGCAGCAGAATATGTTTGACTTTGACCTTACCTATACCCCTGCAGCCGGCTTACGCCGTTTTCTGACCGGTACACCACCAGTGGTGTCGCTAGCGCTGATTGAGCCGGGAGTTGATCTAGTATTGGCCGCCGGGGTTGAACGCTTACGTGCCAAATCGATAGCGCAAACTGAATATCTGATCGACCTGTGGCAGCAGCGACTGGCGCCGCTAGGGTACACGCTAAACTCGCCAAGAGACCCGGCACGCCGTGGTTCACATATTTCACTCGGTCATCCGGCGGGGTTAGGTATTGATCTGGCGCTCATTAATGAGCTGAATGTTCTGCCTGATTTTCGTGCTCCCGACAACATCCGGCTCGGTATTGCGCCACTCTATACCAGCTTTCGCGATCTTTACATTGCTGTAGAACGATTGGCGCAAGCGGTCACTGAAAAACGTTATCTGAAGTATCAGTCTCATCGTCCTATCGTTACCTGAGTAACCCAGGTAAACGTCACACGCCTATCTTGCCTGAGTGCGTTGCTGCAACCGTTCACGATCAAGCACAATGATTTGCCCTCGGCCACTCCTGATCAAGCCATCGTCACTGAAATCGGCCAGAATACGACTGACCACCTCGCGGGATGTCCCCAGTTCGGCAGCAATGTGTTGATGAGTGGCGTAGAGAACAGGAGGTTCGCCAGCAGCATGTTGTAACAGAAATTCGGCCAGCCGTACATCGACCCGCCGAAAGGCGATTTCGTCAACGATAGCCATCACGGTCGCTAACCGCTGTGAGAGTAATTGAAAGACGTAATCGCGCCATTCACCATAGCGGTTGATCCAGTCGCGAAATGTGAACTGGTCGATCACGAAAGCGGTGGTGTCTTTTTCCACGACGGCAATGGCCGGAAACTGTCGTGCACTTAAGACACAGCTCGTGGTTAGAATGCAGCTCTCGCCGCGACCGAAGCGGTAGAGCGTGATTTCTCGCCCTGTTTCACCGATTTTGAACACACGCACAGTACCGCTGCTGAGCACAGCAAATACACTACACTCATCGCCTTCTGAAAAAATAGTCGTACCGGCTGGGAGATGAAGAAGCGTCGCTTGGGTGGCAAAATCGCGCCCAATCGGTGTTGTCGGATCGTTGAGAAAGGGCAGTATTTCACCGGCGATACGCAGCTCTTGCGGTTTGAGCATACCCTACCCCGTCTCACAATGGCTGTGTCTGTAAAACGCAGGATGTAGTTGCGAATTCATATCACTCCTTCTGTTCGAGCAGCATCGCAATCCGTTCGGCCAGCAACCGTAGGCGCACTGGCTTGGCGAGATAATCGTCAGCACCGGCTGCCAGACACCGCTCGCAATCACCCGGCATCACCAGGGCAGTCAAGACAAGGATCGGGATACGACGAGTGGTCGGTTGAGCACGTAAATGTCGCATAACCTCGATCCCGTCCATTGTGCGCAGGCGAACATCGAGCAGCACCAGACACGGAAGTTCACCCTGTACGTAGGCCAGCGCCTCTTCACCTGATTCGACATGGACAACCTGATAGCCGCAGCGATTCAGGTATTGGGCAAAGAGGGTTGCACTCGCTCGATCATCTTCGACTAGCAAAATAGGACGATCACCGGCCAACGGTGATGCGGTTGGCACTGCTGTAGCATGGGCTTCTTCAGCTTCGCGCTGACTGGTGAGTTGCTCGAGAAAGGATTGCTGCTCTTGTGGTTCCCACGGCAACGTCACGTGGAAGCGGCTGCCAATACCTGGCTCACTTTCGAGACCGACACTCCCGCCGTGAAGCCGGGTTAGTTTGGCAACGAGTGCCAGACCAAGCCCACTGCCGGTTACTTCTTTTTGCCGTTCGCTCTCGATTTGTTGGAATGGTTCAAATAGACGAGCAGCATCTTCTGCTGAAATACCAATACCTGTGTCCCAGACTGTAAATCGCACTGCACCAACTTCAGGTTCACCGCGTACTTCCAGTCCTACCTGCCCTCCAGCAGGCGTGAACTTGATCGCATTTGAGAGCAGATTGATCAGAATCTGACGCAAACGACGGGCATCGGCCAGAATAACCTTTACACTCGGATCAATGTCGTAAACGAGCTTTAGCTTAGCCCGATGTGCCATATCGGCCACCATGGATCGTAAGGACTGACAAACATCTTGCACCGAGACCGGTCCTAGGTCTAGCTCAAGACGCCCAGCTTCAATCTTGGCAATATCGAGATAATCATTGATCAACGAGAGCAGGTGTTGTCCGCCTTGTTTGATGCCATTGATGGCGCTCATTTGCTGATCGCTGAGCGGTCCGACTAGTTGAGCTTGTAAAACATCAATCAAGCCAAGAATGGCAGTGAGTGGTGTCCGAATTTCGTGGCTCATACTGGCCAGAAATTCATCTTTGATCTTTGTTGCCTTGAGTAAGCCAGCATTCACACGGGCCAATTCAACATTCTGTCGTTGGAGACGATCTTTCAAGAGTTGCAATTCATTTCGCTGCTGCGATCGTAGTTGTTCGACGATACTGCGTTGCGTAGTATCGGTAATGATCTGGATCAGGCCGGTAATTGTCCCTCGATCATCAGTGAGTGGGATGGTCAAAAGGTCGAGGTAAAGTAGAGAACCATCGGGTAACTGACGGTTGATCAGCGGTAACTGAAGGCGATCACGCTCACCTTTGAGGATTTCAGCCAATGCGGTTTCATTGCCAAACAGTTCTGGTAGCAGATCGGTGAGCATCACGCCAATCGGTGGTACACCGCCTATCAGGGCCAGCATCCCACCCGCGCCCTGGATGCGCAGGTCGGGATCGACGATCAGATACGCACTGCCGGTCTCGCGCAAAACCTGTTGTTCAACCGATAACGACATTGTCAAAGCTCCTCGCTTAGGGTTGGGGGGATGGCGTGACAATGGCTGGCGGGATTGGCCGTACCAAACCAACCCACTGCGATGGTACCCAGCCGATAAGTTGTACTGCCTGTTGATCGATTCGCACATCAACACGTACTTGATACCAGTCTCCGTATTGAGCGAGCACGATGACGGGTGCATTACGTGGCGCAACGATGAAGCTCCGCTCACTCTTTTCATCAGGCGCACTGTATAGAAACACATTTCCCGTCATTACACCGTCGTATGGTATTGGCGTTGCCGTTGGTGTCGGTGTACTTGTTGGGGTTGGTGTTCGGGTAGGTGTTGCCGTTGGCGTTGGGGTAGCGGTTGGCGTTGGGATAGCGGTTGGCGTTGCGGTCGGGGTGGCCGTGGCCGTTGCGGTTGGTGTCGCGGTCGGGGTGGCTGTAGCCGTTGCGGTTGGTGTCGCGGTCGGCGCAAACAGTACTGCCATGCGCGCTTCGACACTCATCACCCACCAGCCGCACAGAAAGAGTGGTGAAAGAGCAATCAGCAACAAGATCACCAAAATAGCTCGCTGCAGAAAAGTACCGGTCGGTCGAGAACGTTTGTCTTGTCCAGAAGATAACGAAATTCGTTGTCGTATCAACGTTTCAGCTTCGCGGATCAACGTTCCATCATCGCCAGCAAAGGTACGCAGCCGTTCGTAGCGCCCTTCATGAATCGCCACCAGCGTTTGCCGTAACTGTTCGCGAAACCCGGCTGGCTCAACGCCACTAATAACGGTGGCGAGGTACGCTGCACTGCCGCTAGCAATCACGATCTGGCGTGACTCATAACTGATCGCTCCCAGTTCATCACCTTCGCCAAGCGCATCACGGGCAAAGTCCCGAATCGCGGTCAGCATCCCACTAACCAGATCGCGGTCAGCGGCGGGGATGCCAGGTGCAGCAAGATGGCAGATCAGAATACCAGAGTCGCGTTGAATCAGGAAGACCTCTTGCACCGAGAAGGGCAGTTGACGGCGGAGCGCATACTCACCCGCAGAAATTCCTTGGGCCCGCGCTTTCCAATATCCTGGATCAAGCATTAGGAGGGGACCACTGCGAATGCGCGAGTCAATCTGTGAAGCCAAATCGCGGATCGCTTCGGTCGCAGCGCGGGCGATCATAGCGCCAATCACCGGATAGAGCGCGTCGATTATATCTTCACGCGCCTGGTACACCTGCTGACGAATCGCTTCACCGATAGCTGGTGCAAGAGCACGGGCGATCTCATCTTTAGACGTGTGAATCTGCTCGGCCAGAATGTCGGCAATGACCGGGCTAATCTTATCAACCAGCGCTTCTGGTTTTAAAAGCACACGTCGTAGCTCTTCAATCGCCTGACTCGACGGCGGTTCAGTGGTCATAGTCGCCTATGAATCCTCTTTTGTTGCAGAAAGGCCATCGAGCAAACCGGCTACTGTACTTCCAGTCTCGAGCCGGGTAGCAATTTCGATCAGCATACTGGCCAATGCCTTACGGTCAGTCTTCTGATTATCGAGGCGGTCAGCGATCCGACGCAACTCGGTACGCAAGGCATCTTCGGTATTGCGCAGCTCGCGGCGAAGCGACTGCGTTCGTTGTTCGAGGAGATCACGTGTCTCGGCCAGTCCGGCTCGCCCAGAACGAATTTCCAGATCATGATGGTTCTGTACTCGTCGCAATTCGCTGACGCCTTCACCAAGACCATTGATGGCAGCTTCATGTTGCCGACTCTGGGCTACAACCTGTTGTAAGAGCGCCTCACGAGCACGTTGCCGCTCAATCTCGCGGCGCAGGTCGTCGTTCAGGCGGCGTGTCTCAATATCGAGCGCATCGAAGCGACGCTGTATCGTCTTTTCAACCTCACCTAGGCGGTCTTGCAACTGACGCACGTCTTCGGTTAGATGTTCGATCTGGCGCCGGAGATCGCTAAAGGTTCGTGCATATTCCTCCATCTGTGGGCCGAAGAGAATTTCGCGCAGACGATCAACTTCAGCCTGGCGTGGTTGGCGAGCACTCGAGCCGAGAATAATCTGCCGTACTCGCTCAAGCTCTTCAGCTTCCTGTGGGCTGTTAATGCCGTTCGCTTCGTTGGTCATACACGCCCCCTTTGCTGTCTGATCTGCTGTCCTAAGCTCTGGAAAGCCTCGCTCACTCCTTGACCGGTACGGGCGCTGGTAGCGTGCCAGGCAGCTTTCAGTGTAGCGGCAAAACTGGCAATCTCTTCGTCGTCGATCCGTCGTTGGTTGGTGAGATCGATTTTGTTGGCGGCAATAACCAGTGGAGTATCAGGACTGGCTTGGTGAAAGGCGGTAGCGTATTCGCGTAATGCAGGCAATGTGTCAGGGCGCGTGACATCACAGACCAGGAGTGCACCAGCCGCACCGCGATAATAATTCTGGACGATCTGATCGAGTTTCTCGCCCCCGGCGGTGTCCCAGATGATCAGATCGATGTCAGTCTGATCGATCTGTAACGTGTGGCGACTGATCTTTACGCCAAGCGTACTGAGATACCGCTCATCGAAGATACCTTCAACAAAGCGGCGGACGAGACTGGTCTTGCCGACGGAGAACTCGCCGAGCAGGCAAATTTTGGCAACAAGTCGAGACACGGCAATAAACTGATGTGTATGCCATCTTTGCAGGGCAATATCTTTACTCTTGCGCTTAGTATACCATAAGTTGTGCGACCAAATTGTATTTAGTATACCATAAGTTGCCCGACCGAATAGCAGTTTGTTTTGCGGTAACGCAGATGGTTCACAATCTTTTCTAATCCTTGACTGTCCGATAAAAGGTCTTCTTTTCAACAGTGATCACAGGAAACGTAACGAGTTTTGATTTTTGCGAAATAAAAGGGGACATTTCACTAAGTAAAAATTGATCATTCAAAACAACTACAGCATGGAAACGGAAAAAGCTTATGTTCAACTCCGAACGCATTCGTATTCGCGGTGATAATACCTGCATTTTAGTCATTTCCCGATACTTTCTAGCGTTGTAGCGCAATAATCGTCTCGATATGCGGTGTTTGCGGAAAGAGATCAATAGGTTGCACGAGTGTTATCTGGTAACCAGCCGCAAGTAACGGCATCAAGTCGCGCCCGATCAGGCCTGGATGGCACGAAATGTAAATGATTCGTGCTGGAGCATGCGCAATGATCGCCGAAATAAGGGCCGGATGACACCCGCGACGAGGCGGATCAAGAATGACTGCTTGAAACGGGCCGGACAGGCTAGCAACTATCCGCTCGGCAACACCGGCGATAAAGTGAACGTTTTGAATCCGGTTATCGCGTGCACTCTGGTGACCATCATGCACAGCCGGTTCATGCACTTCAACCGCGATCACTTCATCGTAGAATCTGGCCAGAGGCAGAGCAAAACTGCCAACACCGCTGTAGGCATCGAGTAAACGACCGCCGTGAGGCGCCAGCGCGGTTTGTACTATAGCCACCATCCGTTCAGCCTGCGCGTGATTGACCTGAAAAAAGCTGTTGAGGCTTAGCCGAAAGACAACATCACCAAGTTCATCGTAAATGTGCGCCGTTCCCAGCAGTGGCTCGTCATTGAGCGTGATACCGGCCAGGCCAGGAGTTGATGCCATCCAGCTTGTAGCCAATCGCACCAGCGCCGGGTAGTCGGCAGGCAACGTAGGTGATAGGCGAGCCGCAGCATAACCGTAGGCGGCGCTCGCTCGCAGTGTGACTTCGTTGATCAAACCGGCAAACGATAACTGGCGCAGGCCCGCCAGTGCTTCTCTCAGTACCGGCAGCAGCAAGGGGTCGTCTGCCAGATCAACCACCGTCTTTGTGCCCGTAGCGTGATAGCCAAGCGCAGAACCGTCAACGTGGAGACGAGCACTGTTGCGGTAGCCCCAGGGTTGCGGTGCGGCAATGACCGGTTGGACCGGAACTGCAATATTCGGTAGAAACTTACGTATCTGTTCGGCAACAATTGCGCCCTTCAAACGTACCTGGGCCGGATAGTCAATATGTTGCCATGGCACATGATCGCCAGGGCTGACCCGAGGCGCTATCCGTTCGGGTGCTGCACGCAGGATCTCGCTGACAGTAGCGCGCAGGAAGCGGGTATGACGTTCGTAAACATTGGCTCGTACCCGTTCTCCCGGTATGGCTCCGCTTACGAAGACAACTAGCTCCTCTAACCGCCCAACGCCGTCGCCGCCCTGAGCGATCCCCTCAATCTCAAGTTCGATAGTCTCGGTCATACAAATCTCTGTCGCGTAAGATGTCGGCATTTCCATTCCGAATCCACGATAGCTCCTATGTGGTAGTTTTGGGAAATTATAACTGCCTCTACACTGGTGAAGATAGGCGAGGGAAAAAACCTTGAAAAGGTCGAATCCGCTCGCACTGATAATACCAAATGTCATACGAAGCATGCTTGTCAGGTTTGTTATATCTGTCGGAAATAAAATTCATAGATCTGTACATCTCGATACAAAGTTCCGGCAAGAGGTTATGGTATACTACTCTCTAAACAAATGCACAACGTGATGCGATTGGGCCATGCTGCCGAGACTTTACTCATGTTGGGAAGTGTTGTAAAACATCATGGCTGTTACAGACAGCCTTCCCGGTATCCGCTACTCATCACTGGTATGTAACCTGATGGGAGGATTGTAAAGGTGAACGATTCCATCGCGATTGAACTCCGTGATGTTGTCAAACGGTTTGGCGACGTGGTTGCAGTCGATCACGTAAATTTGCAAATTCGTGATGGCGAGTTTTTTTCGTTGTTAGGGCCGAGCGGTTGTGGTAAGACATCAACGTTGCGCATGATCGCCGGTTTTGAGTTACCAACCGCAGGAAGTATCCTCATTCATGGGAGAGAGATGGGGATCACGCCACCACATCTGCGGCCGGTCAATACCGTTTTCCAGTCGTATGCCCTCTTTCCTCACATGACAGTAGCGCAAAATATTGCCTTTGGTTTGGAGATGAAGAAAATACCAAAGGCTGAAATTGCCCAAAGAGTGAAAGAGGCTCTTGACCTGGTACGGTTAAGCGGGCTGGAAGAACGCCGCCCGCGTCAGCTCTCCGGCGGTCAACAACAGCGGGTCGCCCTGGCCCGTGCACTCGTCAACCATCCTGAAGTGTTGTTGCTCGATGAGCCACTGGGTGCGCTCGACCAGAAATTACGCAAAGAGATGCAGCTCGAACTGAAGAGCCTACAGGCGCGGGTGGGGATCACCTTCGTATTCGTAACCCACGATCAGGAAGAGGCATTGACGATGTCGGATCGGATTGCGGTTATGAATAAGGGGAAGGTCTTACAGGTTGGAACGCCAACGGAAATCTACGAGCGTCCCAACTGTCGCTTCGTTGCCGATTTTATTGGTGAGACCAATTTCATCGATGGGGTAGTCATCGGGCGTGATGGGAACTATATCGTCCTGGAAACGCCGGATGGGTTGCGTTTTCGTGGGCTGGCTACTCGGCCGTTGAGTGATGGCACAGCAGTAACCTATTCAATCCGCCCGGAAAAGGTGCGCTTGCTGGCAGCCAATGGTGAGGTGCCGATCGATGGCTTAGCCGGTACGGTGCTGACCGTTAACTATATTGGGAGTGACACGCGCATTACCGTTCGGATCAATGACCGTCGTACTATTGATGTGTGGGAACAGAATACCCGTTCGACACTTGACCGTGATGAGTACTGGCAACCGGGTGAACCGGCCGTCGTTGTCTGCCCGCCTGACAATGCGCTGGTACTGAGTGAATAGGGAGGGAGCGATGGCAATGCTTCAACAGCAGCAGCAACGTCGTGATCGCATACGGCTGATGTTGTTACTGACGCCTGGTTTGCTCTGGCTGGTGCTCTTTTTCGCCTTGCCGTTGGTGATTATTGTTATCTACAGCTTTATGACGAACGACGCTTTAGGTCGTGTAGTCTACCAGCCAACGCTCGATAACTATATTACGATCTTTACTCAGAGCCTGTACATCAATGCCTACTGGCGGTCGATCTGGACGAGTGTCTTGACTACAGTGATCTGCTTGTTGCTCGGCTACCCGCTCGCACTCTTCATCGCTCGTAGTCCGCAGCAATGGCGCATGCCACTGCTTATGCTCATACTAATTCCATTCTGGACAAATTTTCTGGTGCGGATTTACGCCTGGCAGATCATTCTGGCAAATAACGGTCTGCTTAACGGTCTGTTAGAGTTTATCGGTATCGGTCGTTTGTCGTTGATTAATAACGAGGGAGCAACACTGATCGGCCTGATCTACGGCGAGTTACCGTTTATGGTCTTGCCACTCTACGCGGCTATTGACCGTTTTGATTTTACCCTGATGGAGGCAGCAGCCGATCTAGGCGCTAGTAAGGTACAGGCTTTTCTACGTATTATGCTCCCGATGACAATGCCAGGAGTTGTTGCTGGCTCGGTGTTGGTCTTTATTCCTACGCTCGGTCAGTTTGTGGTCTCAGAACTGCTGGGTGGGGCAAAGGTTGACTATCTTGGGAATCTGATTCAGCGCCTCTTCCTGCGTGCCAATCCGATCAACTGGCCACTTGGATCGGCAATGGCTGTATTAATGATGATCGTCTTGCTGGTGTTGATTATGTTGTACTTCCGCGCCACCACGGAGGAAGAACGATGATCAAGACGGCGCCTGCTGCAACGACGCTGGCCCGCGCACGCGGGGTATTTGCTGAAGGTCGTTTGACCTGGAGTGGACTGGTGCTCACCATCTTTTCGATCTTGATCTATCTATTTCTATACGCGCCAATCGTCATTCTGGTGATTTTTTCGTTCACCCGCGATGAGTTCGGTGTTCGTTGGACAGGCTTTACCTTGGATTGGTACATTCGCCTGTTTAACAACCCCCGTATGATGGGCGCCGCCTGGAATACACTGGTTGTTGCCAGTGTGTCAACAGTCGTTTCGACCATTATCGGAACCCTGCTAGCTATGGCGATGGAGCGGTACCGTTTTCGCGGGCGTGGCGCGATGGAAGGGTTGATCTATTTACCAATCGTAGTCCCCGAGATCGTCATGGCTGTTGCGCTGCTGGCATTCTCGGCGATTGCGTTCGATGTGATCAAGCTGGTCACCGGCGAAACACTGCGCCGTAATCTTACAACCGTCACTATCGGCCACATCGCATTTAGCATCTCTTTCGTCGTGGTAGTTGTACGTACCAGTCTTAAGAACTTTGATCGGCGATTGGAAGAAGCTGCTGCCGATCTCGGCGCTAATAGCTGGAACGTCTTCTGGCGCATCACGTTTCCATTGATTTTGCCCGGTATTATCGGTGGCGCCTTACTTGCCTTCACGCTCTCTCTGGATGATTTCATTATCTCGTTATTCCTCTCTGGGCCGGGGACATCTCTGTTACCGGTCGAAGTGTATAATCGGGTGCGACGTGCGGTAACGCCGGAAATTAACGCGATCTCAACCCTGATGCTGCTCTTGTCGATGGTGCTGGTCGCACTGTCACAACTATTGCAGCGACGTCGATAGTCAGGAATCGCAGTAGCGAGGGAGGTCAAAATGCAGATGCTCCGAAGCGTGTTGCTGGTAATGCTGCTGGTACTAACCGCGTGTGGCGGCGGTGGTGCTGCAACCAGCCCAGGGAACGAGTACGGTACTGGCGGGGGCGACAGTGGATCAACCACGACTGATGGGGTTGATCGCAGTAAGCTCGCGAGTAAGCTCTACTTCTACAATTGGTCGGATTACATCGACCCTGCTATTCTCGAACAATTCAAAGCTGAATACGGGGTCGAAGTGGTCGTTGATACTTACGATAGTAACGAGGATATGCTGGCGAAGATACGTGCTGGCAATTCAGGATACGATATTGTCGTACCTTCTGACTATGCGGTGCAGATTATGATCGCCGAAGGGCTGGCTGTACCAATTGATAAGTCACTCCTCTCGAATATAGTCCATCTCGATCCAAATCTGCTCGATCAATACTTCGATAAAGGCAATGTCTATTCAGTGCCGTATATGTACGGTATCACCGGTATTGCCTACAATACGAAGTTCTTCCCGAACGGGATTGATAGCTGGGCGGCGATTTTTGAACCCGATCAGATTGCCCAATTTGCCGGTAAGTTTAGTATGCTCGATGACGCTCGGGAAACGCCGGGCGCTGCTCTGCGCTATATCGGTCAATCCCTCAACTCAACTGATCCGGCAGCATTGGCACGGGTGAAAGAGATTCTGTTGGCGCAGAAGCCGTACCTTGCCGCCTATAACAGTTCTGACGTCAATCGCAAGCTAGCCAGTGAAGAGTATGTGATGGCTCATGCCTGGAGCGGTACGGCAATGCAGGCGCGCAATGGGCTAGGCGATGAGTTCAGTGGTAATCCGAACATTGCCTTCGTGATTCCGAAAGAGGGTGGTATGATCTGGATGGATAATCTTGTTATCCTGAAAGACTCTCCCAATGCCTATACTGCTCATGTCTTTCTCAACTTTCTGATGCGCCCAGCGGTCTCTGCTCAGAATACTGAATACATCGGTTATCTGACTCCTAACAAAGATGCACTTGAATTAATCTCGCCGGAAGTACGTGAGCTATACGCGCAGGGATTTGCACCCGACGAAGCGATGTATCAGCGTCTCGAATGGGCAGTGCGCAATGAGGGCACAACGGCCTTCGATGATCTGTGGACGGAGATCAAGAGCAGGTAGCGACGACACCCGTGAGTACTATGTCGGAGCGCATCCGTGCGCTCCGACAATCCCCATATTAGATCATCACGTCTGGGGATCAGGGTGCATCCTGTTCATCCAGTTGCCTGCCGCCGTTTCAATTCGTAGCGAATCAGACCGGCTACACTCATTTGGGTCCAGCTTCGGGCAACGACCCCGGCTGGCCCGTCTTCCGGGTAGGGAACCCAACGAGCCGCCAGTGCTGCTACATCAGGATCGCCATCCGCCAATGCCCGATTGACCAGTTCAACCAGCTCCTCAAGTCGTTCAGCGGCCCGATCAAGCTGATAGGTCACGTCGTCGTGAGGCCCGTAGTGCGTAAGGTATATTCGGGGGAGATTGAGCGTGCGTAATCTGGCAATGGTCGTGCGATGCGCTTCAAGATCATAGGTGGGTACCGGTGTAACCGGGAAAGCTAGGCCCCAGCGATCCATTGCCAATCCGGCGGCATCACCGATGAACAAACCGCCGCTCTTGTGGTCGAGGTAGGAAAGGTGATCGGGCGAATGGCCGGGCGTTGCAATAGCCGTCAGGACAACATCACGCCCTAAATCCAGGTAAAGCTGTTCGGCAGGTCGGATACGTTCAGCGGGAATAGGGAGTAGTTCACCGTGTAGCGGCCAGGCTTCCTCTCCAACTGCTCGCCGCACGCTGGCCATCAGTTTAGTCGGATTCACCAGGTGTTCGGCTACACTACTGTTGATGTAGACAAACGCATTTGGCAATGCCGCTGCCAGATGTCCTGAACCACCTGCGTGATCCATGTGGATGTGGGTACAGAGAATGTGTCGAACGGCGGCGCGGTCGATGCCCAGCGCGTCCAACCCGGCCAGTGTTTGCGGTACGGTCAGTGCCGTACCAGTTTCGATCAGAGCGATCTCCTCACCAGTTACGACGTAGGTCACACCGACGCCGGGTAGCCCTAGCAATTCATGGTCAATGGCCCAAATGTGACTATCGACTGCAAAAATCTCCATCCTTCTCCTTCTCCCTCGCTGGCTGAAATGAAGACAATCCGAGACGATTTCCTACTTCACGACAGGTAAAGCAGAGTCGCCAGGTTGTCAGAGCGTCACCTAATTTCGCCGACGTCGCCGACGCCTGACATCATTGCCAGCTTTCGCGGACGAATCCGATGGTGCAGTTTTCGCTGGCGGGGTCGGCGTGGTGGCCCTCGGTGGCTGAGATGGTGCTGGTTTGGCCGCCTTATTGACGGTAGTCGCTGTTTCTTTGTCTTGCTGATCACCCTGGCGACGTCCACGCGGCTTTGGTGTTGTCTTCGGCTCTGAAACCCGCTTTGATTCTACAGCGGGCGGTAACACAGGAGTAGGTAACACATGAGGAGATGGTGGTAGCTGAGGTAAATCATCGTCTTCCAGCAGACTCAGATCATCATTCCAATCAAAAGTATCAATCTCATCACGGAGCAGGCGCTGCTCACCACGTTCGGGCTTCAAGGTCGAAGCGGGTGTAATCCCTTCAGCAGCACGGGCACGGGCCAACGCAACCACCTGCTCGGTGGCAATCGTGATTTGCGGGATGTCGTAGGTTTCAATCATTCCACTGCTAGCCAGTTGTACCAACACCTGCTGTTTCAGCACATGTTGACCAATGACCTCACCCGGCCCATCTGGGGTCATGACCCATGTCCCGCGCTTGGGTAACTGGGCGCGCATTTCGATATACTGCTCATGCTCGTAGGAAAGGCAACAAAGCAGGCGTCCACAGACACCGCTAATCTTGCTCGGATTGAGTGGCAGGTCTTGATCTTTCGCCATCTTGATTGTGACCCGTGCGTAATCGGGTAAGAAAGCGGTGCAGCAGAGAATACGACCGCATGGTCCGATGCCACCAAGCATTTTGGCTTCATCACGTGGCCCGATCTGGCGTAATTCAATACGGGTCTTGAACATGCGTGCCAGATCACGCACTAATTGGCGAAAATCGACGCGCTGATCGGCGGTAAAGTAGAAGGTCAGGCGTGAGCCGTCAAACGAGTATTCGGCCTTTACCAGCTTCATTGGCAAGCCGTGCTCTTTCACCTTTTCGGCGCAGCGGGCCAGGGCCTCAGCGTGATACTGTTGCAGTTCGGCCATCCGTGCCAGATCGCTTAGCTCGGCTCGCCGCACTACTGGCTTCAGTTCACCGATGATTTCTTCATTACTGACTTCGCGGCGCTCAAAAGCTACTTTAGCCAGTTCCTGTCCTCGTACTGTTTCGACTATCACTTGATCGCCGACGTGTAGATCGAGATCTCGTGGATCAAAGTAGTAAACTTTTCCACTATCTTTGAAGCGAATACCAACGACAACCGGCATAGTGTATCTTTCCTTAAGGAATGTCTTTCATTCCTATAATCGTGGTAGTAGTGCACTTGCTGCACAATTATGGCCCGGTATAGGCAATCGTCGCCTGTCCACCTGGTTTAGATCGTCGTCCTAGCACTTTATAAGCACGCACCCGTTGCTGCTTTCCCTTCAATTGCAGCTCACCCATCTCTTGCAGTTCAAACTGGTCACTAACCAAACGTGCCGTATCTTCACCAATAAACACGGTACCTGGTTCAGCAGCTGATTCCAGCCGCGATGCAGTATTAACCGTATCGCCGATGGCCGTGTACTCTAGCCGATGACGGGTACCAAAAAAGCCGGTAAACGCCGGGCCGGTATTCACCCCAATCCGAATGGTAAAGGCTTTATCAGGATCAAGTTTGCGTACCAGTCGTTGTTGCGCCTGTTGCATTTCAACCGCCGCTGACACTGCACGGAACGCATGTTGTTCATCGAGCGGATCTTCTGGCAACCGTGGTGCACCGAAGATCGCCATAATGCCATCGCCGATATACTTATCGACCGTCCCATTGTAACGGAAAATGACATCGGTCATTTCATGTAAATACTCATTGAGCAAGTCTTGCACTTCACGCGGCGAGAGACGTTCAGAGAGGGCCGTAAAGCCCTTAACGTCGGCAAAGAGAACGGTGACGATCTGTTCTTGCGCTTCCCAGAGTTTCCCGTGTTGGGCGACGTAACGGGCCAGGGCCTGGGCAACATTTGGCGAGAGGAAACGCTCGAGATTCTGCCGCACCTGACCCTGTACCCGCAATTCTTCGGTCAGACGGGCGCGCTCGATAGCAACGGCAGCCAGATTGGCGATAGCTACAACCATATCACGGTCACGCACGGAAAACTGTTCACGGCCAGGTGAGTCGAGCAAGATCACCCCAATCGCTCCGCCCTGGGTCAGCAACGGCGCACAAATAGCTGAACGGATGTTAGCGGCAATAATGCTCTTTGAACCGGCAAACTCGATCCGAGCATCGTGGGTCAAAACGGCTTCACCACGTTCTATCGCTTTACGCACAATACTCCCGGCAATCGCTACGTCGCCGAGACCGGGTGGGAAGATGACGCGCGGAACCAGTTCATCGCCCTTTCGCAAGAGTAAAAAGCCACGCTGCGCGGGGACTAAGCGGATGATCTCTTCCATCACCAGATCGAGGAGTTCGCGGTAATCCAGTACCTGATTGATCCGCATACTGATCTGGTAAAAGGCTTGAAGGTCAGATGGTAGCAACTGCAACTCATGGGCTGCTACCACTCGTGATTCCGACGTTACCGGAAAATAGCGGTTATCGTCAAAAACAACACTTTGCGCAGCGCGGTCTTCGTAAATCAGCTCGAATGGGCCGATGCCGATCACATCACCATCGTTCAGTTGCTCTTCTTTTACCCGCAGCCGGTTAACCGTTACGCCGTTACGGCTGTTG
>Ga0308400_1000075_pt1 | contig 39299 bp, 39 predicted proteins | sample HotsprSampOS1265_FD_203451 | JGI IMG/M metagenome (GOLD analysis project Ga0308400, IMG submission 203451) | Hot spring phototrophic mat microbial communities from Octopus Spring, Yellowstone National Park, Wyoming, United States - 20060914_OS12-65 ...
GTACATGTTATCGAAAAGGCCTGGGAGTGTCATTGCCGAAGATATTCAGGGTATGTTCAGGGCAAGAAATCACCACACACAATATCCGTTTGAAAGATCACATTCTCTAGCGACTGTCCCCCTGTAACTGAAAACTGCTTACTACTGTAAGGAAAAAAAGCGGCGTTTCCGCCGCTGTTACAGGTGCCTTCGAGCACACCGGGTCGAATCTCCATAACACCATCAGGTGTTTCTGGCACGAAATCTGGAGGCGAAGCAAAAGTACTATCCGGTCTGATGTCAACCAGAATGTTGAACCAGTTGTCGCCGACTCCAGCCAGAGGATGATCGGGCGGGTAGATCGGCCCACGAATCGAGAGTGACGCTTTGCTAATGTTGACTCCACTATCTGGCCGATGAACCATGTCCCAGAAAAGGCCCGACTCAACAAACGCTCTGGCAATGCGCTCGACATAAACAGTTCCACTTACCGAGGCAACTCCTGTTCGATGGCTGCCGTATAATTCCTTCCCCAACAAGCCAAGCAAGACGCGGTACTGTGGTGGGTTGTCAGGATGATACTCAAACCGTGCTCGCTCGAACCACTGCGTCAACACCGTCGCCCCTTCCGCATTCGTCTCTACCATTGGTTCCGAAATAGGATAACCAAAGAGAGCAAGTGATTCGACCCAGGCTCTTCCACCCATTCCTAAATCTAACCCATGGCTGTACCAGAAGCTGCGGAACGGTTCGCAGAGGGTATGACCCGTTTCAGGAAAGAAATCACATCCAGGAGTTGGTGTGCCTTTAGGAAGGTCTTCCCAGTTGCGTCCTTGCTTGAGCAACACTTCAACGCCAATTCGGATGGGTACCACGCGATAGGGTTCCGGGTGGGTAGGACAATACTCTAGCCGTTGACGCTCGAACATTTGGGTTGCACAGAGATGACCATCCTCAGAATTATGTACGAGTTTTGCTGGCGCTAACGGATAACCGAAGATGGGGAGGCCACCGTTGCGATCCCAGAAGCTGTAAAATGGCGGAGCAATCCAGTTTTGTGTTTCACCAAAAAAAGCTGCCACAGTTTCCTGTTCTGATGCGTCAGCCGCTACCGTACCAGTGCTGAATACAATTAAGAGCACAATGCTTATAAGACATATTCGACGCATGCTTAACCTTTCTATGATCCCATGGTGGAGGGTGAATGTTGATCCCAGTAACGCTGTAGTGCAGAGTTATATTATCGCTATACCACTACCTTTTGAGACGTTCAATGTTTCCGAATTTCTTTAAGGCTTTTCAACGTTTTCATCTGCCCGGCAGATGAGAGGAAAACGGTGCGATTCCCCAATTCGTCCGCTGTGCGTGCAGCGTTTCCTCGTTGGTGCGCCGATGATTCCCGTCTCCGCGTTGGTAGGAGCGAGTTTCAAACCCATCCGCATCGTGGGTGCTTGCGACGGTTGTAGGTTCCATCGCGGCCAATGCAAGACGTGGGCCAACGGCCTGCGCATCCAGGTGATCGCCTAGGTCAGGAGTCATCGGTAACGGATGGGTGATGTTCGTCGGGATCGCTCCGTTGTTGAACCGTTCGGTCATCGAATGTACCCCGAAACCGTGAACTCTGAAAACCCCCGGGTTGCTTTTACCTGGGAGCGCGGGCCGGAGGCCCGCGTCCTACGCTGTGTGCGCGGAACTAGTACTTCTCCCTAAACCTTGGTTAGCGTAGGAAAGGGTGAATCGTCCATCCCGCATCTGCTCGCCTTCTTCACCACTGTCGGGTAGGTAAAGAACTCAGAACAGACCTGCTGAATGTTCTCCTAATCATGTCCAACGGTTTGAATAACGCCCGGTACTTTGTTATGTGACAGTAAATCTTACCAAACGTTTCCAAACCCCGTCCGGCTGTGGCCTTCATCGCAACGCCCGACTCTGCATTCGTGCCAGTTCCTCCTCGACGACCGATTCATCAAGCTTTTTGAACAACGGCTGTGGTTGACGTAACACTTGCCCGACTGGTAATGCCGACGCTTCCCAACGCCCAACCCACTGCTCGTAGTCGCCGGTCAGTACGCGGTGGGTACGACCATCGGCTTCAGTTATATCACGGAAATAGAGAGGACCGGCGATATACCCATCGTAACCTAAATACTCGTGCAACCGCTGGCTGGAGAAAGGTAGGAAGGGGGTAAAGATAATCTTGAGTGTGTCAACACAACGTAAGGCCACATACCAGATAGTTGCTGCACGGTCGCGATCACTCTTGATGACCTTCCACGGTTCCTGTTCGCTCAGGTAGATATTGACCTGTGATGCTAGGCGCATTGCTTCGCTCAAGGCCGCTTTAAATCTTGCCGTCGCCAGCAGGTCGCCAACGGTGTCGATTCCACCGGTCACTTCGGCCAATATCTGTTCGTCGGCCACGGTCAGGGGGCCAGGTTGCGGAACACTCCCAAAGTTTTTGTAGACATTGGTCAGCGTGCGATTGACCAGATTCCCCCACGTTGCAACCAGTTCATCGTTGTTCCGGCGCACAAATTCGGCCCAGGTAAAATCGGTGTCTTGATTCTCCGGCCCGGCGATGGTCAGGAAATAGCGCAAGGCATCGGCATCGTACCGACTGAGAAAATCGTTCACGTATATCACAATCCCGCGCGAACTTGAGAATTTCTTCCCTTCCATGGTCAGAAATTCGCTCGAAACAACGTTGTAGGGTAGTTGCAGCGGAACACCGGCAAAACGCTCATCTGTCGTTGTGCCGTAATACCCACCGGCACCGTAGCCAAGGAGCATTGCAGGCCAGATTACGGTGTGGAAAACGATATTATCTTTTCCCATAAAATAGAAATGGCGGGCATCAGGATTCTGCCACCACTCACGCCAGGCATCTGGTTGACCACTGTTGTGTGCCCATTCGATGCTGGCCGATAGATAGCCGATAACCGCATCGAACCAGACATAAATCTTTTTGTCGTCACGGTTGGCGTATTCCGGCAGCGGGATAGGCACACCCCATTCGAGATCGCGAGTGATCGCCCGCGGTTTCAAATCTTTGAGAAAATTGAGTGAAAAATTACGCACATTAGGCCGCCAATGTCCCTGCTGTTCTATCCAGCGGTGCAACTGCTCGGCGAAAGCTGGTAGGTCAAGGAAGAAGTGCTCTGTTGGTTTAAAAACCGGCGGTTGCCCATCAACTTTCGAGCGAGGATTGATCAGATCGGTGGGATCGAGTTGGCTACCACACTGATCGCACTGATCACCACGTGCTTCATCATAGCCACAGATCGGACACGTACCTTCGATGTAGCGGTCGGGTAGGGTTCGCCCGGTCGTCACCGAAAATGCACCTAACGTCTCTTGGCGAACAATGTAGCCACGCTCGTACAGGGTGCGAAAGATGTCTTGGGTCACTGCATAATGATTGGACGTGGTTGTGCGGGTGAAGGTGTCGTAGCTCAACCCGAGATTGTAGAGGTCATCGCCGATAATTTTGTTGTAGCGATCGGCAATGGCCTGGGGGGTTGTCCCTTCTTTATCGGCCACCAACGTAATTGGCGTACCGTGCTCATCAGTTCCTGAAACCATCAGGACCCGATTGCCCCGTAATCGGTGGTAACGGGCAAAAATATCGGCTGGTACACCAAAACCGGCAACGTGTCCGATGTGGCGTGGGCCGTTTGCATACGGCCAGGCAACCGCAACCAGAATATGTTCAGGCATCATACCACCTCAAATACCAATTCCTTTGAAACATCTCCGGGATACAGATAGGAATTTTCGATCCAAAGAACAAAGGGGAATGTGATGTCCTGGCGGTCAAGCCGCCATAAAGCCGCGGGCGGTCAGACGTAGACCGCACCAACGGGCGGGGAGAAAACAGAGCTGACTCGTTGCGACCTGCGACTCCATGACAACCCCACACGCTATCCTTACCGTGAGAGTAGTATAACAGATTGTAGAGCATTTGTTGAACTTGCTGCAAAAGGAAAAGAAGGTACTGGATGCCGGGTGTGGGGATCACGCAGTGAGTTATGGTTCCAAATCGGGTCCATCCACAATCATCAGTACAGGGACGTTAGCCCGCACTCCCAGGCGAGGTGCGGAGGCGGGCCGGAGGCCCGCGCTCCCAGGGGACGAAACGCTACACGAACGCCGCAATTCCGGTAATCTCACGGCCAACGACTAAAGTGTTGATTTCGTTGGTACCTTCATACGTATAAACAGCTTCAATATCGGCAAAATGGCGGGCAATGTGGCGGTCAAGCAAAATACCATTTCCGCCGAGCACTTCACGCCCCAGGGCCACAATCTGGCGTGCCTTCGCTGCACAATATTGCTTGGCGAGTGAGGCCATTCCCTCCGTCACCTGCGTTTCGTCTTCGTCACGTAGCTTGCTCAGCCGCCACGCCATCAATTGAATGGCTGTCAGATCGCCGAGCATGTGCACCAGTTTCTGCTGTACTAACTGGAAGCCGGCGATGGGACGCCCAAACTGCTCGCGTTGGAGCGTGTATTCAAGCGCTAGTTCGTAAGCAGCCTGCGCATGCCCGACAGCTTCCCAGGCAACTCCGTAGCGGGTATTCTTCAGAATGTTGGCCGTATCGCGGAACGAGCGCGCAAACGGTAATCGATTCTCTTCCGGGACAAAGACATTCTCAAGCGTAATATCCGCATTGATCACCGAACGTTTAGCGATTTTGCCCTCGATCTTTGTCGCCCGATACCCTGGCGTGCCCTTTTCGACCAGGAAACCACCGACACGTCCAGTCTCTTCATCTTGTGCCCAGACGACAATCACGTCGGCAAAGGTTGCGTTGCCAATCCAGCGTTTGGCGCCATTGAGCAGGTATCCTCCGCTCACACGGCGGGCGGTGGTGCGGATGTGGGCCGCATCAGAACCGACATAAGGTTCTGTCAGGGCAAATGCCCCGATCTTCTCGAGACGGGCCATAGCCGGTAGCCAGCGCTGTTTCTGCTCTTCTGAACCACAGGCAGCAATGGCTCCCATGGCCAGTCCACTGGTTACACCCACAAAGGTACCAACACTGCCATCACCACGCGCCAGCTCGGCGGCGATGATCCCTACTTCAACACTCGAAAACCCTGGACACCCGTACCCTTTAATTGTGCCGCCTACAATGCCCAATTCGGCAATGCGCGGGATGAGTTCAAAAGGAAACTCAGCTCGCTCCCAATAGTCGTTGATGATCGGTACAACATGCTCGTTACAGAATGCGCGCACTTTATCACGGAGTGCACGCTCGCGCGGGGTGAGTAGTTCATCGAAACGAAAGAGATCGATACCGCGCTCGCTTGCGATCGTCATTGTTCGCCTCCTACGTACATAAATGGTGGTATGACGCACTGCGTAATCATTATAGCACAGAATGTTTATCACGGGTTGAATAGAGGCGAAACCGATTGACCGCTTGTCCCCAGGAGCGCGAGCTGCTGACCTACATCCGGCGCTGTATGGCTAAAGACCATTATTGCCCCCAGGATTTGCATTACCCTCTTGGCCCCCGCTTGCAGGGGGCAAGGGGTAGAACCCGCCCCTATCGCTGCGGTGACGCACCTGATTCGGCGCGCTAACAGGGATCGAGTAGACCGCTGTCGGAACAGGAGCGGCATTCCTCTGATGGTAGCACATCTGGCCGGGAACGGACCAAAATCACCGGGTTGTCATCTCGCCCGTTGCGACCACCGTCAACCGATAGCGGTTGGTAAACTCCGGCCCGGCCCCACTCAGGCGTAACTCAATGGTGTAATCGCCAGCACGAATCGGAGTTAGGCGCAGCCGATCGATCTCTGTCGCCAGCGAATCGGCAGGAAGATCGAGGTAGCGGATGACGGTTGCCAATTCGTTATCGGTTGGATCGCACAACCTGATAGTCAGTTGGGCGCCAACAAGCGGCTCACGGGCATCGTTGACCGCATAGATTGGCAGATCGATAGCTTCACCGATTGTGAATGTACGTGGTTCAATGAGGGTAAAGACATACTGAGGTCGGAAACAGTCACGCAAAGCATAGTACGAGCGTTTCGGGACGCGCCAATAGTCGATCACGCTCCACAAGACGGCAGGATAGGGATCGACAAAGAGAAAGGCAATAATGCCACCTGTCGGGCGATATTTGTGGTAACGTAACCGATCAATGTAGAACCGGTTAAGTTCGGCCTGATAATTCTGTGATAACTCAATCACCTCGGCCAGCGATTTCGCCTGACGCCACGGATACCAGGCCGACATTATGTCGGCCTGTAGGCCATGCCGTTCAACCAGGCGCTTGATAGCAGCTTCGTCAAGGGGATCGGGCATAAACCGAAGACTACTTTCAAGGTTGGGAAAGCTCTGAGCGCCGAATTCGGTGACAAAGCGTAAGTTGCTGGGAAAACGCGCTCGAACAGCTTCTCCATCGGCCAGGGTGCCATAGGTGCGGTACCAGCCGAAGTAGGCATGGGCATCGGTACCGGTACGCACGTAGGGTACGTCTGGCTCACCTGATGAACGAATGACCGGGCGGGTAGGGTCTTCTTCTTCGACAATCTTTTTCAACTGCACATCCATTACATCCCGGTTCCAGCTAAAAATGAAGGCCGACTGGTAGGTACGCAGACGTGCCGCCAATGATTCATCGGCGGTATCTTCGAGATGAATGGCTTCGTTGTGCATACACCAGATTGCGATGCTGGGATGGTTGCCGAGGAGACGGACCATTGCCCGTGCCTGATGGCGGGCCGCCGGCAGCACTTCTGGGCGGTACAGCCACTGAAGAGGAAAGTCTTGCCAGAGCAATATGCCGGCGGCATCGGCAGCATCGTAAAACGCAGGATGATCGATATGGGCATGCACCCGCAGCATATTCATGTGGCAATCACGGGCTAGGGCCAGATCTCGCTCAGCCCGTTCGCGGTTCATCGTGGCTATGCGCATATCTCCTGGAGGGTAATTATTGCCCTTTACTAAAAAGCGTTCACCGTTGAGGTGAGGAATCCAGTCTCGCAACTCGAATGTACGTACACCATACGCAAAGGACTGCTCATCACTCAAGATACCATTAAGCCAGATGCGCACAGTTACCTGATAGAGATCGGGTTGACCGAGATCGTGCGTCCACCATCGGCGCGGCTCACGCAGCTTTAGCAGACCGGCCACCGTCTGGGTGCCGCTACGTAGTCGGCGTTGCAGGGTAAAGATTTGCGTTTCACCGTGAAAGGTAAGTGGCGCAAAACTGATCTCAATCTGGATCGGAGAGGGCTGAGTGGCATCCAGATCAAGGGCGAAACGCAACTGGGCGAGGTGGGCATCGCAGTGCTCGGTACGTAAACGGGCATGATGGAGCCTGACCGGCCCACTACGGTGTAGTTCAACCGGCAACCAAATCCCCCCCGGATTCGCTTGCGGATCGAAGCAATCCCAGTGAGAGAAGACACCGGTGATCATCCGCTTCCCAACCTTGTTGTGTTCATCGGGGCAATCGAGTTCAAGAATGAGCGTGTTCTGGGCTCGTAACAGCGCAGTAATGTCATGTTCAGTCGGCTCGAAGTAGCCCTCGTGGGCGCCAAAATCAACACCATTGAAATAGGTGTGTCGGTAGTAGAATGCGCCGTTGATCCGCAACCAGTACCGTTCGCCGGGGATAGGTTCAACCGATGCTGAATGCGTGAAACGGCAACGGTAGACAACTTTACCACTGTGTGTTTCCAGGCCGGGCAATTGTTGCCAGTGTGCCGGTACGATGGCCGGTAACCAACCGTCATCGTTGCGCGGGTAAATGCCATGTGAAAATTCACTCAGCGGACGAATCTGCCAATTATCGTTCAGTGTGGCGTAATACATATCGAGAATCGGTGGCTATTATCGATCATTCTGTAGTGTATACAACACTTGTTGGTATAGTGCAATCCGTTGTCGGCGGAGTGCAGGGCGGTGACCAATCACTAATTTCATTGCCTCTATGATCAATTCATATTGATACCCCAGACAGATCAGGCGGCGTAACAGGGCTGCCGTGAGCCAGCCATACCAGATTCGGGCCAAGAGCAGACGACTCTGCTGAAAGTAGCGATGGCGAACGAGCGGCACCTGTTCGCTACTTTTGCCTTCGTGGTGTACAACAACCGCTGTCGGGAGGTACCAGATTTGACTACACACTTCAACATGCTCACGCCGAGATCGGTTGGGCGGTAGAGCAGTCGGACTAGCCCATTGTAAACGCCACTGCCACTCCAGTTCCTCGCTGTACATAAAAAAGCGTTCATCGAGGAAACCGGCTTTCCGAATGGCCGCTGTTCGTACCAGCAACGCAGCCCCGACCAGCCAGCCCACTCGTTGCACCCGATCAGGAGAGCGGTCGAGACAGTGGTACGTGCGTGCCCATGGGTTATGCGGCCAGAGTCGTTCCCAAGGGGTGCTTTCCCAAATCATGGTCAGCGGTGTCGGGAAACGACGGCGTGATGATTGTTGACTGCCATCACTGTAACGTAAGCGTGGCCCAACCGCAATTGCTGCCGGATGCTCCTGCAAAAAAGTAACCATTTGGGGAATCGCATCCGCCTGCGGTTCGGTGTCCGGGTTGAGCAAGAGGATAAACTCCGGGCCGCCATCTGGTCGCTTAAGCAGTGTTCTAAGGGCAAGATTATTACCGGCGGTAAAGCCGAGGTTGGCCCCCGCTTCAATAAGCTGCACGGCAGGAAATTCCTTCCTGAGCATCTCTACCGTTCCATCACGGCTATCATTGTCAACCACGATGATCTCAGCGGTCAGGTTACCCTCCGCGAGCGACGATTGCACAGCAGTGAGACAACGACGAAGCAGGTCGCGTACATTCCAAGATACGATGATTATTGCCAGCATAGGTTACTCTATATTATATGCTGTTGCCTTGATAGTGTACCATAGCTGAGGGTTGCGACAAAGCGTGAGCATGGTCAGGTTTTCAGTGTTTTCGTTGCCCGTGCAGCGGGGCGTGCCTCCGCCTCAATTTCCCTAGCTCCCTTCCGCTTCCGCTTGGGGAGAGAAAGAGGGAAAGACCGTTGGAAAGTGTTCTCGTGTGCTATACGATGAGCGCGTTGGGGTAACTGCCTGTATAATAAAATGCATCATTGATCGAGAGACATTTCAGACCGAAACGATGAGGAGAAGACTGCAAAAACAGCTGCGATTTCAGTGATGGTCTTCGCCTGTGGTCGAGAAGGTATGACTCCCAGTCTCCCTCCGCGTGCCGTACCCCACCTTGTGCCATAGCCTTCCGTGTTCTAAACGACAGGCATAGCAATTTGTCATTAAATGTTCACCACCATGACCGGGCGTCAATTGACGACTTGACAGTACATGAATAGAATAGAAGGCGAGTTTCGCCATCATTAGCGCCCGGCATCACTATGAGTACACGTGATCTCATCGGACTAGTGACCTCGTTCGGATACGCATTTGGGCTCCTCATCATTGCTGAAGTCATTCGCCGTTGGCGAGGCTATCCACAAGATTTCACCCGTAAATTTGTCCACATTGGTGCCGGGATGTGGGTATTCGGTGTTCTGGCGTTATTTGAAAACTGGACGATTGGGATTATTCCCTTCGCCACCTTTATTGTGCTTAATTTTATATTCTACCGTTTCCGGCTCCTGGAATCGGTAGATGCGCCCGACAGTACGCCTGGAACTGTTTACTTCGCCCTGTCAATCACATTATTATTTCTGATCTTTTGGCGCACCAATTCCCCTGATGATCGCGGATATATTGCCGCAGCCGGAACAATGGCGATGACCTGGGGCGATGCCCTGGCGGCTATCGTTGGCAAACGTTGGGGACGGCACCACTACCAGATTGGTCGAGGGCGACGCTCGTTTGAAGGATCGGCAGCTATGTTCGCTGCCAGCTTCGTGGCGATGCTGCTCACCTTGTTATTGACGCCAGGATCGGCGCTTAGTCCACAAAGCGTACCGATAGGCTTTAATGCAGCCCTGATTGCAAGTCTCATAGCTGCTTTGGCCGCAACAATTGCCGAAGGAGTCTCGCCCCACGGAACTGATAACCTGAGTGTTCCCCTCCTGTCCAGCTTCGTCGTTGCCGGAGTACTGGCAGTTGTGTGATAATATAGCTTTGAGGCAAATGCTCACTGAAGAGGTAGAGGAGCGGCATCTTGGATAATCTGCGCATTCCGATATTGAAAATTGGCGACATTCTGATCGCTTCGATCCAGGTGGCATTACACGATGCCTCGGCGGTACAATTTAAAGATGACTTATTGCAAAAGATTCATGACACCCGAGCAAAAGGTGTGATCATCGATTTAACAGCTCTCGATGTTGTTGATAGCTTTATCGGTCGACTGATTGCCGACATTGCCGCGATGGCCGGATTGATGGGTGCACGAGTTGTGCTGACCGGTCTGCAACCGGCAGTCGCAATTACATTGGTTGAATTAGGACTTGAACTACCGCGTGTGCTCACGGCCCTCAATCTCGAAAAGGGGCTGGCTATGATGCAGCGGATGACCAGTGAGGAGAGCGACGATGGCGCAGAGTAAGACTGCTGTCATCCGAAGTGACCTTGATATTGTCATCGCGCGCACCATGGCTCGCGATATGGCCAAGGCGCTCGGTTTTGGACCAATCGATCAGGCACGCATCGCAACCACCGTGAGCGAGTTGGCCCGAAATATCTTTCTCTATGCGGGTACCGGTAACGTTACGGTGCGTGATATTGAGAAGGGTTCGCGAAAGGGGATCGAGATTATTTGTGAAGATCAGGGGCCTGGTATTCCGAATATCGATTTGGTGATGCAAGATGGGTATAGCACATCACGCGGTATGGGTATGGGGCTGCCCGGTGCAAAACGCTTGATGGACGAGTTTGATATTAAGTCGAAAGAGGGTGAGGGAACGACGATCATTTGCCGAAAGTGGCGTAACTGATCTGCAACCAGTATCACGATTGGTCAAGGGCGTGAGGGTGATACGATCAACCCTCACGCCCTTTGTTATGGCTCAATGCACTTCATTCACCGGCCCCTACGCCATCCGATCGCCTTCGTCGTATGCCTTTGCATACAACTCAATAATCTCTTGTTTGGTAGGCTTGCGTGGATTATTCGCCGGACTACCGCTATCGATAGCAGCATCGGCCATCGCTGGAGCCAGTTCCATCAGCCGTTCACGTTCAACACCCAACTGACGGAGCGAGGGGATTTTAATGTCGCGCACCAGACGGCGAATAGCAACGACCGCTCGATCAGCCGCTTCCATCAACGACAGACCCTCTATTGGTTCACCCATGGCACGGGCAATATCGGCGTAGCGCTTTGGATCGCCGACCAGGCTGAATTCTGTGACTACAGCCAGCAGTGCCGCATTAGAAACTCCATGCGCGATGTGGAAGTAGGCGCCAATCGGACGCGACATTCCGTGAACGAGAGCGACTGATGAGTTGCTAAACGCAATTCCGGCCTGAGTCGCGCCTAACATCATCTTCTCGCGAGCCTCGATGTTGTTGCCGTTTGCCCAGGCTTGACGAATATTACCGGCGATCAGTTCAATGGCCGACAGACATAAGACATCGGTCATTGGCTGACGTTTGACCGAAACGTATGCTTCAATCGCATGCACTAGCGCATCAACACCAGTTGCCGCAGTCACACTCGGTGGTGACGAGATGGTTAGCAGTGGGTCAACAATGGCAATCGTAGGCATCAGATACGGGCTGCCGATCAGCATTTTAACATCGGTCTTCTGATCGGTTATCACGGTGTAGATCGTAGCTTCACTGCCAGTACCGGCAGTCGTGGGAATAGCAACAACTGGAACGCCAGGCACAGGAATTTTACCGATGCCCTTGTACTGTTCGATTGAGCCGGAATTGGTGACAAGAACGGCGATCGCTTTCGCCGTATCGATTGGACTGCCACCACCCACGGCGACAACGAAATCACAACCACCTTCACGATACGCTGCTAACCCCTCTTGAACATATTCAACGACCGGCTCAGTGTTGACACCGGCGTAGACTACACTGCTAATGCCGTGGTTGGCAAGATTCTGCTCGACCTGACCGACCACGCCGAGCTTTTGCATAATTTGATCGGTAACGATTAATGCCTTCTGCCAGCCCCGCTTCGCACATTGTGAGCCAACCTGTTCAACGGCACCTGAACCAATCACCATCTGTGATGGCATAATAAACTCGCGTGGTGACATCATGTCCCTCTCCTTTCTCGTTAAGCAACGACATTGTAGAACAGCAAGTGGCAGGTTGAAAGCACCAGGAAAGTTGTTTGAAGTGTAATATGTTTTTTCCTTCACGTCAAAGATACGAGAGAGTGTCTGGCGAACAGCGAAGAGCGAGGAAAGGCGGGTTCACAACTCATCTGCGGAGGTGCGTAGCTCCCCGTTTCGACCGCCGAAAGGGGGCGAAAAAGGGGGCGAATCGGATCGGAGAGGCAGTGCTGTTCCCTTTTCTTCTTCCCCTTTGTTGAAAGGGCAAGGGGATAGGTGAGGGTCGTTGGGCGCTACACCCATTGAGCCACTTGCACGTTTTGGCAACTTGTGCTATACTCTCAGGCGAAATCAATCCCCAATAGCTCAACGGTAGAGCAGCTGACTGTTAATCAGCGGGTTCCTGGTTCGAATCCAGGTTGGGGAGCCAATAAGACAGCCGCTAGTTTCGGCGGCTGTTTTACTTTTAGCCGGTCTCACGCGCCAAGATCATGCCTGACAGACAAAGACTCTTCTTCTCTCACGGCGTTCACGTGATGTTAGCATACGAGCACCGTGGTCTTTGGGCACACTCCGCATTGCCTCGCGCAAACCTGCACGGATTCGCGTTTTGTATGTCTCCTGGCTGTGATGCGGTACAATTCAGTAAACTCACTACACAGTTCTGAGGAGTACACTATGCACCCTGATGAATTCCGGCGTCTCGGGTATCAAATTGTCGATATGATCGCCGATTATCGGAGGACCATCGCCAGCCGACCGGTCTGGTCACAGTTGCGTCCCGGTGAGCTACGCAGCCAGTTACCGGCGAATCCCCCTGAACATCCCGAACCGCCAGAGTCCATCCTTGCCGATGTTGAACGGTTGATTATTCCCGGTCTTTCTAACTGGCAGCATCCACGCTTTTTTGGGTACTTTCCGGCCAATGCCAGCCTGGCTTCGCTGCTCGGTGATATGCTCAGCGGTGGACTCGGTCAGTTAGGACTCAACTGGCAGGCCAGTCCTCCTTTGACCGAGCTGGAAGAACTGACAACTGACTGGATGCGGCAGTTACTCGGTCTGAGCGAGGCCTGGCGTGGGGTAATTCAGGATACGGCCAGTACCAGCACGCTGGTTGCGCTCTTGTGTGCCCGTGAACGCACCAGCGACCATAGTCAGGTGCGCGGTGGCCTGCAAGCTCTTCCCCAGCCGCTGGTCGTCTACACTTCAACGCAGAGCCATAGCTCGGTGGAAAAAGCTGCCCTCCTGGCTGGCTTTGGGCGCGAAAACCTGCGCCTGTTGCCGGTCGATAATCAATTTGAACTGCGCGTTGATGCGCTTGAAGCGGCGATTGCCGCCGACCGTGCTGCCGGACGTGTACCCTGTGCGGTTGTTGCCAGCATCGGCGCCACTGCCACAACAGCCTGTGATCCCCTTGAACCGATTGGCGAACTGTGTCAGCGTGAGGGAATCTGGCTCCATGTCGATGCTGCTATGGCCGGTTCAGCGATGATACTCCCCGAATGTCGGCATTTGTGGCAGGGCATCGAGTACGCTGATAGTCTGGTTCTCAATCCGCATAAGTGGTTGGGGGCCGCATTTGATTGCTCGCTCTACTACGTGCGCGATCCACAACACCTGATCAGGGTTATGTCGACAAATCCGAGCTACCTGCAAACCAGTGCTGATGGTGCAGTGACGAACTATCGTGATTGGGGCATTCCACTAGGAAGACGCTTCCGCGCTTTGAAACTCTACTTTCTCTTGCGTTGTGAAGGCGCCGAGGGGTTACGCGCTCGTTTACGTCGTGACCTCGCCAATGCCCGCTGGTTGGCAGAACAGATCGATGCTACGCCGTACTGGCGAAGATTAGCACCGGTACCATTACAAACAGTTTGCGTCCGTCACGAACCGCCTGGCCTTAGTGGTGATGATCTTGATCGTCATACGTTGCGCTGGGTCGGTATGCTAAACGCCAGCGGTGCTGCGTATGTAACCCCGGCGATGCTCGATGGACGCTGGATGGTGCGCATCAGTATCGGCGCCGAGCCAACCGAACATGCTGATGTAGCGGCTTTGTGGGAACTGATGCAAACGACTGCGGTTCAGGCAATGGGGGCGGCTTAGGAACCCGCCCCTGCAATGTACCGATGTGCGTATCGTAGAACCAACAGAGGGTTGGTCGCAGATCACTCCGAGAATCTACTTCCTAAACTGCCCAGCGGTGTTGCATATCTACTGAAGTACCCGCTGTTGCCACGTACTCTTATCATACACGGCCAGTGCGTTAATAAAGATTTGCACCGTCTTATCATCAGCCGTCGTGACCGAGACAAAATACGGCACTCCCTCAGCCACCCAGGCCATAGTAATCAGGTCTGGATCAAAGATAGCAATGCCACGCACGCCTCGTAACAACGTCTGCTTCACCCGATCACTGCCCGCGCTCGGTTGATACTGCTCCCATATCCCACGAGCTGCTGAACCACCAGCAATAGTGATCGTCGCCGTCCCACCACGTGGACGCAGGGCAACTAAAAAACCCTTCGCATCGGCAAAAGGGGTCGGTTCTGGCAACACATCATAGTCATCAGCAAATGTCGGTGGGAGCAGGTATTGCACCTGCGCCGCTGTATCGGGGGGAGCTAGCACCGGCTCAGGGATGAATGAACGACCGGCACAGCCACCGAGAAAAACCAGTATTGCAAAGAGAGGAAGGTATCGACGCATAGCAGAGACCTTGATCTTCCGTCGCGATCACCTTGGGCAGATCACCGATATATCTTGAGCAGGAGCAGCCGAAGCCGCTGGTACACCGAATCGGTCCATCACACAGAGCGGGTCTAGAATCCGCTCCGTATGATGGGTGATAATCAGGAAAGGATCGCCATTCCTATCAGAGCCTGATCAAAAACCCAGATTTCTCATTGGGCACGTACTGTACCCGTGCGACCATTGCACAAGGTGGTAACGATATGCTTTCGCGCCAGCCATGCTCTGTTCCCCCTTCCTCTCCTACACGGGGAGAGGAAGGAGGCTAGGGGGGAAGGTGAGGACTGCCAGGCGTGCTCTGCAGCACTAGCGCTGAACCCGGTGCCACCTGGTTCCATCGCGTCGAAGAGACTTATGCGTTGCCCGCCACCGTTCCTCACACCATTCTGGAGATGCTCAGAGATGTATCGGTGATCCATGCACCAGCGCATGGGCAGCTTCACCAATAGCCTCGTAGAGCGTCGGATGGGCATGGATCGTTTGCATCATGCTCTCGCCGGTAGCCTCGTGGCTGAGGGCAATACCACCTTCGGCAATCATCTCGGTCACCCGTGGGCCGATCATGTGAACGCCCAAAATCTCATCGTACTGGGCATCGGCCACCAGTTTGATAAAGCCGAAACGGGTCTGACCAATGACCCGCGCCTTACCATTGGCCGAGAAGGGGAATTTACCCACCTTTACCTGATAGCCGCGCTCACGTGCTTTGGCTTCGGTAAGGCCAACGCTGGCAATTTCGGGATTGCAATAGGTACAGGCAGCGATTTTACCGTAATCAATTGGGGTGACATGATGACCGGCGATATGTTCAGCGGCCAGAATGCCTTCAGCACTGGCCTTGTGGGCCAGCCATGGGGTATTGGCTGTACAATCGCCAATTGCGTAAATCCCCTCGGCGCTGGTGCGCAAGAAGCCATCAGTCTCGATAAAACCACGACTGTTCACTTTGACACCGACCTCTTCCAGGCCGATATTCTCGGTATTTGGCGCAATGCCAATCGAGACCAGTAGCTTTTCGACGGCAATTTGTTGCGGTTTGCCGGTATTATCCACCACGGTAACAACGACCTTATCACCGCCGACATCAACCCCTTCAACCTTCGCGCCAGCCAGCGTCTTGATCCCACGACGCTGGAATGCCTTGGTCAATTCAGCGCTTACCTCTTCATCTTCGTTAGGCACAATCCGCGGGAGCGCTTCAACAATTGTCACCTCGCTCCCGAAGGAACGAAACATCGACGCAAACTCAACCCCAATCGCACCGGCGCCAATAGCCAACAGGCTGGCCGGAACCGTTTTCAGATTCAGCATATCGGTTGAGGAGAGCACCCGCTCGCCATCGAAAGGAATGCCGGGGAAGGGACGCGGCCGGCCGCCGGTGGCGACGATGATATGTTTGGCCGCCAGCACACGCTCACCACCCTCGTTCAATTGCACGTGTACTTGACCTCGTCCGATCAGGCGACCACGACCGGCAACAACCTCGATTTTATTCTTCTTCATCAAAAACGCAACACCGTCAGTACTCTGCTTGACGACTGCATCCTTATGCTTCATCGCACCGGTCAGCTCGAAGGTGACGTGCTCTACATTAATGCCAAAACGCTTCGCCTCTTTCACTTCTTCCAGCAGATCGGCGCTGTGCAGCAACGCTTTGGTGGGAATACATCCAATGTTGAGACAAACGCCACCGAGCGCATTAACTTCAATAATAGCCGTCTTCATCCCAAGCTGGGCGGCCCGAATGGCTGCAACGTATCCGCCCGGTCCTGAGCCAAGGATTACCAGATCGTATACCTGTTCGCTCACCGTATAACCCTTTCTTTTCTGGAGCAGCGACACCCCAATCGCTGCATCGTCCGATCATACGACCGCATTGAAATGATAGGCAAGAGCGCAGATGACCGATGAACCCTGCGCTCTTGGAAACGCTTAGTGTTGAGCCGCACCGACGTGGAGGTGAGCATTGTAGCTTGATCGTACCAGTGGGCCACTCTCAACGTGGGTAAAGCCTCGTGCCAGAGCGTAGCGACGAAACTCGGCAAATTCATCAGGCGTGACGTAGCGATGGACTGGCCAGTAGCTTGCATCAGGGGCTAGATATTGGCCTATCGTCAGCACATTCACATCGACCTCACGCAAGCGATCAATCACCTCAAAGACTTCCTCATTCGTCTCGCCAGCGCCCACCATCATACCACTCTTGGTCACCAAATGCGGTCGCGCAGCCCTAGCACGGGCCAACAACTCGATACTCTGCTCGAACTTTGCCCGAGGTCGGAACCGTCGAAACAGACGTGGCACCGTCTCGATGTTATGGTTAAGCACATCCGGCTCGGCTGCTAAAACTGTTGCCAGTGCATCCCAATTCCCATCAAAATCGGGAATGAGTACTTCAACCTTGCAATCGGGCACTTTCTGTCGGATCAGTTCAATAGTGCGGGCAAAGATATGCGCACCACCATCGGGCACATCATCACGATTGACCGAGGTCAGCACGGCAAACTTCAGCTTTAGATGGGCAACCGATTCGGCCACCCGTTCAGGTTCTTGTTCATCAATTGGTTTCGGTTTCCCTTTGCCGATTGCACAGTACCGGCAACCACGGGTACAAATATCGCCAAGCAAAAGGAACGTCGCAGTGCGATGATTCCAGCATTCGCCAATATTTGGACAGCGGGCTTCTTCACAAACGGTGTGCAGATTCTTCTCGCGCATCAGGCGTAACACATCGTGATAGTTCACACCACCCGGCGCCCGCGCCTTCAGCCATTCAGGGCGACGTGGTCGGTTGGTTGCAGTCGGTGTAGATTGCGCCACACCTACATCACTAAGTGGGATAAGTTCTGCCATTGGCGTTCTCGCCTTCCAGTGATCGTCGATCAGGTCACACGATCAGATAACGATTCGATTGGCATACATATTGTACCGCAGATCATGCTAAACTGAGCGACCGGTCTTTTTACGATGCTTCTGTTCGTACATTCGTTGATCGGCTAGAGCTAGTAACACTACACCCGAACCTTCTTCAGCCCAGGCAAATCCATAGCTGACTTGAAAGTAACCCACTACTTGGTTCAACTTTTCTACTTGCTGTCTGGATAGGAGGACGGCAAATTCATCGCCGCCTAAGCGAAACGCTTCAAACCCTGCCTGCCGCAGGGCCTCAGCAAAACGTTGCAACAGTTGATCTCCTGCCTGATGACCTTGGCTATCATTCACCTTTTTCAGATCATCGAGATCAAGGAATGCTAATCCCCATCCTGTCGGAAGACTATCCGCCAATCGCCGCTCAAGCGCACGTCGATTCCCTAAACCGGTCAGCCAATCGTATCGTGCCTGTCGCTCAAGTTCTTCGCGATATCCTGCTGCATACAGAGCCGAAAGTAAATAATCACAAAAGAGAGCTGCCAGTCGTAGTTCTGTCGGATCATCGATATTGGGTATTTCAAGGAGGAGATACATTGGATAAGGGGGTCCGAAAAAGTAAGCGCCATATCCCCCGGCAAACCGACCACGGCCGGGAAGTCCCTGAGCAGAGTCAGGATCAAGCACCCTGAGCTTCCCAAGCTCGAATATCCAGCCTGCATAGCGCTGAGCGCGGTCAAGGACAGCAGAAACCGGGAGATTAGTATAACCGGTTGCTGTTTCGTGTAAGAGCAGTAACCGTACCAACAGCGCCTCAAGGCTCATAACCTATCGACCGGAATGTTCAGCAAATCCGTCCAGGTATTAGTGAACGCAAATACCCCTACGACTGCGACTGCCTCTTGCACTTCAATATCGCTCAGACCTGATTCACGTAGTTGCTCCAGAAGATGTGTATCAGGTGAAACAGTTGCAGCCTGAGCAAAACGGAGTAATGTCTGAACACGAGTGGGCAGTGTCGGCAAAATTTCGCCACGACGTAACGAATCGAGCAAACTCGCTTCCAACCCCTGAACCATCAAAGCATGCAGATGAATTTCGGCAGCGTATCGTGATCCACGAGACTGTGAACTGATAACTCCCATCATCTCTTTCACTGTACGCGGCAACACTCCACGCAGCACCACATGACGGAAGGCTTTCCAGAGTGCTGTCTGTATATCGGTGCTTTGAGCATAGGCAAAGATATTCGGGATAACTCCAAATCCAAGTTCATCCACTATCTCCTGTACCGTATCTTTCGACATACATACCTCCGAATCGATACAAATAGTGAAACTACATGCCAGTGCTCTGGGCTGAGAAGGTTTGTTGTGCACAAATCTTTTGTTGCCAGTGTGTTGCTATTGTATCATGAATGGTAAGAAAGGTGTCATTATTCGGGAATGCAAAATCCGGTAAGAAGAAAGAGATTTTTGTCTTCACTAAATAGAAGTAAATACAAACTCTAAAAAGATAAGATAAAAGTAGATATTCGATATAAAATGTCAACCTTCAAAAAACAAGCTATGCCATTAACAACACCTCTTCACGTGGCACCAGTTCAAACACCTCGCACATCCTTGCAATAAGTCGTTCAGTAACCTCGGCAAAGGATGGTACGATACCGAGTTCGTTAGCCAGTGACGTTACACCGCGATCCATGATCCCACAGGGAACGATCAACTCAAAGCCACTGAGGTCTGGATCAATGTTGAGCGCCAGGCCATGGGTCGTCACGCCACTTGCACTAAGCTTCACGCCAATGGCACAGATTTTCGCCGCACCGTTTCGCACCCAAACCCCGGTTAAGCCCGCGATACGCTCGCCAACCAGACCGTAGTCGGCTAACACCCGAATCACACTCTCTTCCAACCCACGCACATAGCGGCCAACATCACTGCCGTGCTGCGAGAGTTTGAAGATCGGGTAAGCAACCAGTTGTCCCGGCGCATGATAGGTCACTTCCCCACCTCGATCACTCTGAACGACCACCACACCGCGTGCGGCTAACTCGGCAGGTGAGGCAAGCACATGCTCAGGACGTGCCTTGTTGCCTAGGGTAATTGTCGGTGGATGTTCAAGCACCAGCAGCGCATCACCAATCTGACCGCGCGAACGCTTGTGGGCTAATTGGCGCTGAATATCCCATGCCGCAGTATATGCGATACGACCAAGATGATATACCGTCAATGTGCGCATATTTCTCTCATTCCTAACTGACATGGTTCTTGTCCAATGGAGTATGTAGTATCACGCGAAAATCTAACTAGTGTCATCTAGTCGTGTTGGTAAACAACTTTGTTGCAATAGCTTGCAGCCTTTCCTGACTCTCGCTGTAGGGAAAAGGTCAACGATTGCGCCCTTTTCCGATCACTGTTCTCAGTATAACCGATCAGCCCGGGCTATCGGGAAGGAAACTTGTGGTAGGCTAAAGAGGGGTATCCTGACAGTACCGAGGTCAACACAATGCGAATGCTACTGATAGTGCTAACCGGCTGCCTAATCTTGAGTGCGTGTAGCGAAACGACCGCAGGCGCCGATCTTACCAGACCATCACCAATGATCTTCTCGCCAGAAGCGTATACTCCAACTACCATGATTATCACTCCAGCACCGATTACGCCTACGCTTACCCCATCGCCAACACCGGTGCTACCACCAACGATTACCCCAACACCTTTAGTGACACCGACGGCACTGCCTACTTCCACACCCGTGCTGTCGGCAACAGTAACACCTCTGGCAACCCCATCACCGGTAGGTGACCGTACACCTGTTCGACTGGTCATTCCAGAAATAAAACTCGACCGCACCCTGATACCGGTAGGACTTGATGCGCAACGTGTGCCGGTTGTGCCCGATCACGATGTTGGCTGGTACATCTACAGCGCTAAGCCGGGGCAAGGTGAGAATATCGTGTTGTGGGGTCATGTGCTGCGCTTTCGCAAAGCCCCCCACATTCCGGCCCCCTTTGCGAATATTGATCGCTTGACCATCGGGAGTGAGATATTCCTCTACAGTGCCGATGGGACAACGTTTCGCTACGTCGTGGCTCGCAAAGAGCGTGTGACTCCCGATCAAGTGCAGTACATTCTGCCCACGGGTGATGAGCGATTGACTCTTGTTTCGTGTATTGGCGACCGGGTAATTGTTGATGGAACGGTTGAACTTACGCATCGTCTGATCACGATTGCAGTACCGGCGCCGTAGCGGCGATCACGGCTAGCGGTGCGACAATGTCATACAATAACATGAACATGAGGTGGCTTGGTAAATCGGTATCTGCACGAAATTGTGGGATACGTCTTAACGGTGATCAGCACCTTCGTTCGCATGACGATACCTTCAGAGGTGTATGACATCGTAAGTAAAACCTGGCAACTTGCTGATAGCCTCGGCCAGATGGCGACGGTGACAGCGTTGGCTCTCAGCTTCAAAGCATGTAAGGGCAATCCGCCTGTATTGCTGGAGCAAGTGCAGGATTTCGCGCTGCGTTGGGAGTGTGGTCGGCAATATCGTGCGTCGATATGCAGCAAAGAGATCGTCGTAATCATCTTGTGCCTTTAAGCCTTTCCGCAATTCAGGGGCAATACCGACTTCTGGAAAGTGGCGGTATTCAATGTCAACAAGCTTGCATATTCGTTCTAACTGACGCTTACTAAATCCCGGTTTCATGCTCACCGGATTGTTCCGAACATCTACCAACAGATTGATACCATTTCTGATCAAGATATTGAGATAATGCTCAAGCGAGCGCCCTTCATAGCCAACGGTAAATAATACGGTACGCTGTTCCACATGCCTGCACTGTTCTACTCGTTGTTGAGCTTCCTTTCCCAAAACTTCGTTGAGCAGTTTGCTACGAGTGGCATAGTCATAGTATGGATACTGCTCGTACAACTCTCGCAGCAACTCATTTCTCGATTTCTTTCGGTATTTCGACCAGAGTGTCTGAATCATCCGAGCATCACGAGGATGAAGACCTTGCAGGTAATCCTGTTTTTCCACAAGGGTGATCGTATACTCATCTTCCTGTAACAACGCTCTGTCACACAACGCATGAATGTCCCACTGTACGGTGAATGAATAGCTGCCGTAGTGGTAGGGAATAAATTCGTAGACCGGTTTTTCCTGATACTGACCAAGCAAGAAAAGCATTTTTTGCAGATACAGCTTGTCGATTGTGCCACCAAAGATGTCGATGAACGCTAAAAGAATTTTGCGGCGGTACAGCATGCCGTTCATGTGATAGATACCTTTGTTTAGAGGCGAGCATACCCGCGTCAAAAGATGATGTAGATTGGTAGAACGTTTTTTCTATTATATCACATTCGCTATCTGTGTTCCAGATACGTCTGTACCAGATAGAGCTTTTCAACGTTTTCACCCTCCCGAGCAGAGGTGCGAAGAGATGAGAGGGAACGCGAAACGTGCGTAGCAGCGTGAAGAAGATGCGGGTTTCTCTCCATATCCCGTAGTGCGTGTAGAGGCGCACGGCTCTCCGTTCTGACTGTGCGCTGCCCACCACTGTTTGTCTCGCCGATAACGTCTGTCCCTTCCTTGTCGGGGCGGGTTCTCAACCCTCCCGCTGAAATGTCCGTCTCCAGCATTCCTGGCCGACGCGGGCCAGCGGCCTGCGCACCCAGGGAACCTATAGCTCTCGATCAGAGGTGCGAAGAGATGAGAGGGAACGCGAAACGCGCACCGCAACGTGCGTAGCAGTGGCAGCTTTCTGTTCCAACCGTGGTCTGCGGCCACACTCTTTGTGGGGAGGCCGATAGTATCCGGCAACGCACGGTAGGGGCGGGTTCCAAACCCGTCCCCGATGATGTGCTCATCCGCGAGCCAATGTCTTCCCCTTGCTCACCATACCACGAAGGCGGGCAGCTCGTGTATCTGGACGACTGCGTGGGTGCGGAGTCATCGGCAGCGAGGTAATGGCTGTTGGTGCTGCTCTGTAAGTGAACCGTATCGAACGTAATCCGACAGCCTTCCATCTGTTCATAAGCGTGCGGATTTTTTCAGACGCTCTCACTTCTCTTTCTGTTGTGCTACAGTATCTATGTACCCGTCTTCTATCAGGAGTTTCCTATGCTGCTCGAAGAGTCAACTGCTGCGATAGCTGCTGCATTTCAGGGTTCTGATCGGGTTGTTCCGTTGTACAATCCGTATGGATTTGCCCAGATTCCATCGACTATGGCGTATCTGCTGACCGGAGCTGCTGCCGACCTGCCACCACTACCTATTGCTCACACGCTCCCATCACGACCGGCGACGGTGGTGCTGCTGATGATCGATTCGCTTGGCTGGTATTTCTTTCATCGCTATCTCGAACGACTCCCCTTTTTGCGCCGCTTCCTTACTGAGGGGCAGATTTGCCAGTTGACAACTGCATTTCCTTCTTCCACTGCGGTGCACGTGACCTTGCTGCATACCGGTCTGGCAGCCGATCAGAGCGGGATTTATGAATGGCATATCTTTGACCCTCATCTTCAGGCGGTCATTGGTTCGTTACTCTTCTCACCCTATTTCGAGCGTCAGGCCGATGGTCTGGTTGCGTATGGGGTCGATCCGAGCCAGGTATACCCTGCGGCGAGCTTCTACCGCCAGTTAAAGATGGCAGCGGTTGATAGTGTTGTACTTTTGCCAACGGTGCTTGCCCATTCGGTGTATACCCGTACCTTGTGCCGTGGTGCGTTGGTTGTACCGTTTCAGCATATTGCTGATGCAGCGGGACGTTTGCACACGTTGTTTGAGCGTCAGGTGAATCCAACCTTCTATCACGTATACATCGATGCTGTTGATGTTGCGATGCACCGGTACGGTCCTGAATCTGCCCAGGTTCATGCCGAAATTGTGACCACCCTTGATCAGCTTGAGCAGCATCTTTTGCCGGTGTTAAAGTCAGCACCAAAACCGGCAGTGCTGTTCGTCACTGCTGATCATGGGCAGGTTGCGGTTGATCCGCAGCAGGTCATCATGCTCAATCGTTTGTGGCCTGACCTAGAACGCTTTTTCCGTCAGGGGGGAGATCGGCGTCCTTTACCTCCTTCCGGTTCGCCGCGGGTGACGGTGCTCCATGTACAACCAGCAGTTGTTGGTGAGGTTCAGATAAACTTGCAGCGCCTGTTCGGTGAACGTGCAACGGTTGTGACCGGCGCTGAGTTGATGGCAGCCGGCTATTTTGGGCCAAAGCCTGGCGAGCGGCTAGCGTCACGGTTGGGTGAGCTGGTCATTCTACCTGCGCCTGGTGAAGCAGTTATTTGGGAACATCCACATAGTCGGTCATTCGAGTATCGTGGTTTGCACGGTGGATTAACCTCAATTGAGATGTTGACAGAGCTGGCATGGTTGGTTGTTTGAGAGCTGATCGGTGTATATCGTGGGTTGGTAGAGCATCATCGTGTGTCATGTGATAAGATAGATGTAAGACACTTATACGAGAGCGGAGGCTAATTTGTGTCCGAGACTGAACCATCAGCGCCAAATCCCCGCCTGAGTCGTGATACGTGGTTGTTGATCGGTGCGCTTGCTTTGCTCGGGCTAGGAGTCGCACTTACCTTTTTCTTTTCGCCCGGCAGCAACATTAATGTGCCTTCACCGACGGGTTCTCCGTTAGCTCGTCCACCGACGCGGGGCGCTGCATATCCCGAAGTAACAATGCCGGCCGGCGCAGTAGTACCAACAACTCCGGCATACCCGGCGGCAACGACGCCAATGCCAACAATTGATGTGGCTCAAACTCAGACCAGTCTTGTGCTGGAAACCACAGCTCTGGCTGCGACTATGCAGGCTGAGGCTACGCAGACCGAAACCGCTGTCCCGGCGTATCCGGTTCCGGAAGGCACGCCACCGACACCGCCAACGATTATTCCGACTGCAACTCTGCCTCCACCAACCATCCCGCCACTGCCAACTGCGCCACCACCGCCAACACTCCCACCGCCCCCCACCCCAACGAGCGCCGATCTCATCATTGATGACAGCCCAACCAATCCGCCGCCGCCAACCGCGACTCCGTTGCCGACTTCGACACCCCTGCCAACACCGGTACCGGCGCTGGTATTACGTGGCAGCACGCGCTGGACGAGTGATCAGGGGCCAATCGTGCTCAACCGAGATGTACAACTGCCGCCCGGCAGCGAGTTGATCATTGAACCAGGCGTAGAGGTACGTCTGGCGCCGGGAGTCTCGATTTATGTTGATGGTGGTCGGTTAATTGCCCTCGGTCAACCCGGCCGTCTGGTACGTTTTATTGGTGCTACTGGCGCCCGCTGGAGTGGTATCTATGGCCGTCCCGACGGTTTTGTTGCGCTTGAGCACACTGAAATTCGTGGTGGCGGCCTGGGTGGAACAGTACTGGTAAGTGAAGAAGGTGGACTGGTGGTACGTTTTAGCAGGATTACCGATAACGGTGGCGGAGTCCTGGTGGTCGATTCGCGACTCGAACTAGTGCAGAGCGAAATTGCCGGTAATGATGTACCCTTTGGAGCTGCATTTGAGGCGGCGTACAGCCGTGGCAACAGCGTAACGCTCGTCGGGAACCGAATTGGCGGTAATCGTCTCAGTGCTGGTGCGCCGATGGTGCGGATCGCGAATCAGAATGCACGCGAAACCCTTAATCTCACAATAGAAGGGAACCTCTTCCGCGATGGTAGTGTAAATGTACAGCTCACAACGAACGGAATGTTGCAGGGTACCTTGATCTGCAATGCCTTGATCGGAGGTGATTTGGGTTTAAGCCTGCGTAGTGAAACCGTACAGGTCAGGCCCGAAGGTGGTTTTCTGATGCCATTGCGGATCGAGCAAAATTTGTTTGAAGGCCACACTCCGGTTATTCGTCCGACGTACCTCACGTATGGGATCGGTCGCGGGGCTGCTAGTGAGATTGCGCTTGATATGCGCAATAACTGGTGGGGGCACGCTTCTGGCCCGTATGAACCTGATGTTAATCCGCAGGGTATTGGTGATGCTGTAGGTAGTAATATCTCCTTTGCGCCCTGGTTGACGGGCCGACCAGCCTGTGTGCCAGCGCCGTAGGATGGGGGGATAGGTGATAGAAGTGAGTAGGGGACCTGGGGAAGTGATCGGTTCCAGCCGCGACTTGTACTACGCGGGCCGGAGGCCCGCGCACCCGGCTAGCGTGTTTGCGGGGGGCCTGGGGAAACGATGGGTTCCAACCGCAGATCGTACAACGCGGGCCAGCGGCCCGCGCACCCGGCTAGCGTGTTTGCGGGGGGCCTGGGGAAACGATAGGTTCCACTCGCAGATCGTACAACGCGGGCCAGAGGCCCGCACACCTAGATGAGGAGGTTTGTTTGATACGTTCATTCTTTTGGTTATTTATCCTGCTAATTCTGGTGGCCTGCACTTCATCAGTACCGACGACCGAATCGCCGTCGTCGTTACCCACTGCAACTCCTTCTACGTCACCAGCGATCATTGTTGAACCAACCAGTACGATAGACCCAACGATCACGCCACCATCTCCCGTTGCAGTAGCCGCAACTCCAACACCAATGCTAGCCGTAACCTATCGGGGAGCACTGGTTGGCCGTGATGCGAATGGTGCATTCACCCTCGGCGATCCGGCAGCGCCGCTCACCCTGATCGATTATTCAGACTTTCTCTGAACGGCGTGTCGCCGTCACGTGTTGACGGTCGAACCGATATTGATCGAGCGTTACGTTGTTACGGGGAAAGTTCTATACATCTTCCGTCCGGTGCTCAACCACGGCACTGCTTCACTTGTGACCACTGCGGCGGCATTTTGTGCCGGGGAACAAGATGCTTTCTGGCCGATGCACGAATTACTCTTTGAACGGCAAAGTGAGGTAGCGACGACGCGCGACGCTGATCTACCGAACCTGATGAGCAGGTATGCGGCTGAATTAGGCCTTGCTGTGACAACGTTTGATACCTGTATGGCAGAGGGGGCTACCCGACAGTTAGCCGAAAGACTGGATGCCGAACAACGACAGCGTGGGATTCGCGTGCAACCGGTCTTCGAGATAGGCGAGATTCGGCTGATCGGCTTGCAACCGCTTGAACGATTTGCTGAAATCATTGAACGGCAACCATAGCCTGCGCAGGTGCGGTTACAATTGACGTAATTGTGGCGCGTGCCATTCTACACTCAACACCAAGAGCCATCCGATGAAGGCACTACCGGCGACGACCATCGGCACATTACCGACCAGCTCAGCAACACTGCCGACCAGCATCCCACCCAACGGACTCATCCCCATCAGTGACAGGGTAAATACACTCATTACCCGTCCGCGCAGATCGTCGGGCACGATCAATTGAATCAGGGTATTGGTGAGCGCCATCGTGGTAACACCTGCCCAACCGCACAGTCCAATCAGCAGGAGGGCCAGCGGTACAATTCGGGTTTGAGTAAAACTGATCAGGAGAGGGGCGTACAGTAGGGCTGCAACGGTTAAAAGTTTCCCGCGTGGTGCATGATCGTCGAGCTGGGCAAGGATAAGTGCGGCACACAGTGAACCACATCCACTAGAGGCCGATAACCAGCCCAAACCGGCAGCACCGATGTGCAAAACATCGCGTGCAAAGACCGGTAAGAGCGGAATATGGACGAAATAGAAAAAAACTTACTGCACCGGCGCGCAGTAAGAGGGCGCGAACATTGGGTTCATGGATAATGTAGTGTAGCCCCGCGCGCACGGTATTGCCGTGGCGGGCAGCAGGTAATCGCTGCGTGTCGAGGTGCATCAGCGATAGACTGGTCAACACCGCGCCAAAACTAAGTGCATTGAACAAAAAAGCCGGCCCTTCCCCAATCCAGGCAACGACGATACCCGCTACCGCTGGTCCGATAGTACGTGCACCGTTGAAGATGGAAGAGTTCAGCGCAATCGCATTTAACAAATCTTCGCGCCCCACCATCTCGACGGTAAATGCCTGACGGGCCGGTGCATCAAACGCATTAACGATACCTAACAAAAGCGCAAGGATCAGAACATGGGTAATATGCACGATACCACTGAGGGTTAGGCCGGCCAGCGTAGCCGCCAGCAGCATTGCAGTAGATTGGTAATCAGCAAAATCCGACGTTTGGGAAAGCGATCAGCAATCGTACCGGCAAAGAGGGAAAACAACAATACCGGTAACGAATTGGCTGCCGCCACCAATCCAAGGAGAAAAGGTGAATCGGTCAATCGCAGGACAAGCCAGCCCTGTGCTACGCTTTGCATCCATGTGCCGGTCAGCGAAATCAGTTGCCCATAGAAAAATAGGCGATAATTGCGGTGACGAAGTGCGCGAAACATCGCCGAACGGCGCATTGTCGCACGGGCTTGAATTGATCGCATAATCAGTCGGTGTCTTCGTGATCCTGATGCGTGAGTAACGCTTCGTACAGATGCTGCATTGCCTGATGAAAGGCCGCCAGTTCTTCAGCCGATAAATAACTCAGACGCTGCTCAACCAGACGGCGATGGCGGGGACGTAGTTCATCAATCAGTGCCTTACCTGCCGGAGTGAGTTGAACGAGTGTGACCCGACGGTCGCGCGGATCGGTGGCTCGCCGCACCAGACCACGACGTTCTAAGCGGTCAACCAGTCGGGTCAGATTCGAGTTGTCGGCCAGCATCTCATTACAGATATAACTGAGCGGTACTCCCTCTTCTGTAGCGTAGAACAGGATAGCATACTGCGGCGTCGAAAGATCGTAAGGGCGAAACTCTTCCCGATTTAACTCCTGAAAGCGACGGTGGAGTTTTAGGAAGAGGCGGTAGGCTTCAATCTGTGGTGAGTCGCAGTTACTGATTTCTGGCATAGTCCGTATCCTAGACTTGTCAATTATTGTACCAGTAAATTTCGATTTAGCAAGAATAGATTGCGCCTGCCTCCAACTCAGGAGGAAGGCGCAATTGTGGTGATGGCGTCACCAGTAGAAAGCAAACAGCCAGACCATGAGCAGAAATGCAATTGCTCCGGTCAACGTAACAGCGAGCAATACTGGTTTGACTTCGGGATCACCGCTCCACTCTGGTTGCATACTGCACTCCTCGTTACAAAAATTGTCGGATGTGTGCCCAAGCCTCATATGACACATTGTACCGCGTTTTGCATTATCTGTGGTAGCAAAGAGGGTTGTGCTGGTTCGTTGTGCAAAGAGGGGTTTTCAACGTTTTCAGATTCCTGTTGCCTGAGAGCACACCTGACATACCTCACCTTGCTCCCACAGAGGGCGTAATGAGGAGCGTGAAGCGAGTTGGGATGGCATGGCAACGACCAGAAGGGTCACTTCCCACCAACTTTCACTCGCGGAGGAGCCTGGATGGGAGGATGGGGCATAAGCCTCGCAGCGCACGACGCAGGTCTCTGGCCCGCGCACCCAGGGGATCGCACGGGTTGGGAGTCATTGGCACCAGGTGCGGGATGTTCGTCGGTGGCACTCCGCTGGTGGATTGTTCGGTCAGCGAAGATTGTACTTGACATAAAATTTATCAGACATCCGCTCACGACAGGTACGGCCCGCAAGTCTGTCGTCTCCAACTTTAGCGGCTCGCGGAACGACGCTGGCATTATGAACTTGCATAGTTCGCGTAACAACAATATAATGTCGCCTACCACATGTCGGTCTGCCACGTGCGACGTTGCGTATAGGGATGGCACGCCACGTCTGTCTATGACAGCGAGCAGTGGTCGGGCACGTGTGGTAGATGGTTGGGGGTTATTTGCTGAGAAAGGAACAGCAACGATGCTACGGAAACACACCCTGTCGTGGATTGTTACTTCGAGAAGTTGAAGACCGAGCTGGCTGCCGGAAATGCTCCTGACATCTTCTGGATCGGTGGTGTTGAGTTAGCAGATTTTGTCAATACCGGTCAGATACTCGACCTCAAACCTCTGATCGATGCCGACAGTAGTTTCCAATTGAGCAATTTCTATCCAAACGTCATCGAGCAACTGACCCGCGATGGCAAAATCTACGGTTTGCCACGTGACATCTCGACGATGGTTGTCTATTACAACGAAGACCTGTTTAAGGCGGCGGGTCTGAAGACACCAAAAGAGCTGGCAGCCGAAGGCAACTGGAACTGGAACACCATGCTTGAGGCAGCGCGGAAGCTCACCGATCCGGCGAACCAGCAGTATGGCCTCGGCTTTGGCAACTGGTGGAGACCAGCGTGGGGTTATTTCATCAATGCAGCCGGTGGGAGTCCGTTTACGCCCGACCGACGTGGCTGTGCTTTGAATACACCAGAATCTATCGAGGGCGCTAAGATGGTTCGTCTCCTGTACGACGAGAAGTTGTTGCCCGCCGGTGATGCTGATGGTGAGGCGCTGTTTAATGCCGGGAAGGTCGCGATGTATTTCAATGGCCGCTGGTTTACCCCTGGCGTGCGCACCAATGCCAAGTTCAACTGGGACGTGGCAGTGATGCCTGAAGGTAAAGTCAAGAGCACTTGGCTCTTCTGGGGGCCGTACCTGGTCAATGCGAAGACGGCAAATACGAAGGCAGCCTGGGAAGTGCTGAAGGTACTGACCAGTGCCGAGGCAACGGCGAAAGTTGCCGCATTGGGAACCAACATCCCGCCGCGCAGCGATAAGGCCGCAGTTGATGCCTTCCTCGCTTCGACGCCACTGGCCAACAACCAGGCGTTCCTCGATGGCATTTCCTACGCTGCCCTCGAGGCGCCTGTCTGGGACGGTAGTTGGGCCGATTTCAGTGGCATTGTCCAAAGCCTCTGGGATCAGATGATTGCAGGCCAGCTCACACCTGAGCAGTTTGGTCAGCAGGCCTGCGAGCGGGCGGCCAGTACGTTCAAATAGATCATGGTACTGCGGCGAGCGGTGGGCGTGCACCGCTCGCCAGACAATAGATGCGTGTATCAGTACCTTCTAGCACGTTGGGTACATGTGCGTGCGCTCGCATACATTGCTACGTTCCCTGGAGGTGATACAATGACCAAACAGGCGCCGGCAGCGCTGCCTGCAACTCACTCGCGTCGCCATCTCAGTCGGCGTGTGAGACTGTGGATTGATGCTTTCGGTATGTTGCTGCCGACGATACTGGGTGTGCTGATCTTCTTTCTCGTGCCACTCGCAATCTCTTTTTATTTGAGTTTTACCGATGCACGCCTCTTTGGTGAACCGAACCTTGTCGGGTTTAACAACTACCTGCGTGCCCTTTCCGATCCGACCTTTTACCGGGCAATGTGGAATACCGCGGCGTTTTCGATGGTGACGCTGGTTGTTTCGACGGTACCGGCCCTGGTTCTGGCTGTTATCCTCAATGAAAGAATTGCCGGTCGCACCTTTTTTCGAGCGGTGTTTTTCATTCCGGTGGTTGCTTCGGTCGTTGGGGTTACTCTGCTCTAGCGTTATCTGCTCAACATTGATTTTGGCTTTGTGAATTACGTGATTCGCCTGTTCGGTTTTGAACCGATTCCATGGTTAACCAGCCCAGAATGGGGCTTGATCAGCGTGATCATGGTCTTCTCGTGGAAGACCATTGGCTACAATATGGTCATCTTTCTGGCCGGTTTGCAGGGTGTGCCGCCGCAACTCTACGAAGCAGCCAGTCTTGATGGCGCCAGCCGCTGGCAACAGTTTCTCTTTATTACCGTACCGATGCTCTCGCCGACCACATTCTTTGTACTGGTAACAACGCTGATCAATTGTTTGCAGGTATTCGATGTACCGGTCGCCCTTGGCTTGACCCGTTCAAATACCATTGGCCCGGCGGATTCGATGTTGACGATTGTGCCATTACTCTGGCGAGAGGCATTTATCGGTGGCCGCATGGGGTATGCTTCGGCACTGGCCTGGTTGTTGTTCGTGATTATTTTGCTGTTGACCCTAATTCAGTTCCGGCTGTCGCGGCGATGGGTTCACTACGAATAAGCGAGGCAGAGCATGGCGAGTACAATCTTGCGCCGACCGTGGGAGCGATTGCTGGCCTATATAGTGCTCGGTATCACCGGCTTCGTCATGGTCTTTCCGTTCATTTATATGTTCCTGTCATCGCTCAAGCCTTCGGCTGAGGTTGTGCAGGTGCCACCGACGCTGTGGCCGAGCGAGGTGCGCTGGTCGAATTATCTGGAAGTGTTGAGTATTGTGCCGTTAGGTACCCAGTTGATCAACACCATCATTGTTACCGTCCTGGTCGTGTTGGGGTGGGTCTTGACATCAGTTTTGGCCGGTTATGCCTTTGCCCGGCTAGAGTTCCCCGGTCGTGAATGGCTGTTCGGGGCGTATCTGGCAACACTGATGGTACCGTTTGCAGTGCTGATCGTACCGATGTACCGTCTGATGCTAGTATTCGGATGGGTTGATCGCCTGGAAGCACTTATCATTCCTTGGTTGTTTACGGCCTACGGTACGTTCCTACTGCGACAGTTCTTTATGAGCGTACCAAGAGATTTAGAAGATGCCGCATTGATTGATGGAGCGTCGCATTGGGGCATTCTGTTTCGTATCTTTTTACCGCTGGCCTGGCCTGCTATTGCGACGCTGGCAACATTTGCCTTTCTCTATGCCTGGAATAGCTTTCTCTGGCCGCTGATCATTATTAGTAGCCCAGCGCGAAAAGTGGTGACGCAGGGCCTGGTTGATCTTCAGGCACTCTACGCTGCGCGCGTTGATCTGATTATGGCCGGTTCGACCCTGGCCGTGCTGCCAACGCTGATTGTCTTCCTCTTTGCCCAGCGCTATTTTATTGAAGGAATTGCAACCTCTGGCCTGGCCGGGCGCTAAGGGAAGCGAGATGTATGCATGGAACAGCATGAACTTTTTACCCGGCCTCACCGCCGTCTAAACCGGCTGACCGGCGAGTGGGTGTTGGTTTCGCCGCATCGTACCCAACGTCCATGGTTGGGGCAGGTTGAGCAACTGCCGCCTACCGAGTTACCGACGTATGACCCACATTGTTATCTGTGTCCGGGGAATACACGGGCCAACGGTGTTCAAAATCCGTTGTACACCGAGACTTTTGTATTCGAGAACGATTTTGCCGCACTGCTGCCTGATATTCCGTTAGATCGGGTCAGTATTCGGGTTCCATCCGTCAACGAAACCGGGCCGGTGCTACTCCACGCTGAAGCTGAGCGTGGCATCTGTCGGGTCGTCTGTTTTTCGCCGCGTCACGATCTGACACTGGCGCAGATGACACAGACTGAGGTGCGGCGCGTGGTTGAAATCTGGGTCGAGCAGTACAATGAACTGGCCGCTATTGATTGGGTGCAGTCGGTGCTCATTTTCGAGAATCGCGGGGCAATGATGGGCGCTTCTAACCCTCACCCGCACGGTCAAATCTGGGCCAACGAACAGTTGCCCAACGAGATGCGTAAAGAGCTGTCAACCCAAACTGGATACTGGCAGGAGCATCAGCGGTGCATGCTCTGTGATTATCTGAAGCTGGAGCTGACGCTGGGTGAGCGGATTGTATGTGCAAATGAGACGTGGGTAGCACTGGTTCCCTTCTGGGCAATCTGGCCATTTGAGACACTGGTGCTACCACGGGTTCACGCCGGGGCCATCGGTGATTTGGACGATCAGGGTCGTGATGGGCTAGCCGACATCCTGCGCGAGCTGACCGGTCGTTATGATCGGCTGTTTAACGTTCCCTTTCCCTACAGTATGGGTTTTCACCAGCGCCCGACCGACGGCTTACCCCATCCAGGCTGGCATCTGCATGCCCATTTTTACCCACCTTTGTTGCGTTCGGCGACGGTGCGTAAATTTATGGTTGGCTACGAAATGTTAGGCCAGCCGCAGCGCGATCTGACACCGGAACAGGCAGCGGCCCGTCTGCGTCAGTAAAGGCAACAGATTTTTGGGTAACAGGGTTCTGGAGGGGTGAAGCACTACTTCACCCCTCCAGAAGTTCCATTGTGGCGTCTGCCTGCATTGCTCTCCCGGTATTGTGTTTTATTCTCCATCCTAAAACAACGATAGATGGGTCTCCATACGGTTGTTTTCTTTACCAGAGCGACCATCGATAAAGCCCCTATTTGTCATCTCTTGCTCATCTAAGACTCTTCTCGCCGGCTCCATAACTTTCTACAATGCAGCGCAGAAGATGTATCTGAGCGATTGGTCGGCTGCGTATCACTCTTCCCCGGCACGGGGAACGGTATCGACAGCGCACCTGATCATCAAGATGAAGCGAGGAACGTTATGATTACATCGACCATGACAACCGCTCGCCAATCGGCAGAGTTTTCTGCAGCCGTTCATCCGCTTATCGAGACGGCGCTTGGCAGCGAACACGACATCAAGGCCATGAATGTGACAGAGCTGGCCCAACGCTGTGCAATCGAAAGTGACCGGTTCTACCGCGGGCAATCTCACGACTCGCGGTATAGCTACGAGCTGTTTCGTCGTGCTTTAGTGGAACGTGATGAGATAGCCTGGAATTATCTCTTTCAGCATTATAGCCCTCTGGTAGAAGGGTGGATTCGGCGGTGCAGTGCATTTGTTAATAGCGGTGAAAGCAGCGAGTATTTTGTGATCGGCGCTTTCGTGAAGTTTTGGCGAGCGGTGACACCAGAGCGGTTTGCTGCCTTTCCAAATCTGGCTTCGTTGTTGCAGTATTTGCAGCTCTGTGCTTCAAGTGTTGTTATTGATTCGGTTCGTGCTCAGTCGTGGGCGGAAATGATGCCCGAAGAGAAGATTAATACACAACAGATCGCAAAGACGGCCCCCGATGAAGAGGCCATGCAGCGGGTTGACCGACAGGAGTTCTGGCGTTATATCGATAGCCTGTTACACAATGAGAGCGAACGGGTGGTGGTTTACGGATCGTTTGTATTGGGGCTCACACCACGGGCGATCTTTGAACGCTATCATATGCTCTTTGAGAGTGTCTACGATGTGTACAATGTCAAGCGCAATGTTTTGAATCGACTTAGTCGCAACCACCATCTCCAGGCTTTAGTTCGACAGGGGTAAACTCTTTGCCGAAATAGTAGCTACGGGGACGTGAAAAACGTCCCCGTTTACGTTTCTTTCAATTAGGAACCCGGTTGCAGATTGGTCTGCGTATGGTTTGGAGGCGCGCCGATTATGGAAGAAGAACAGTTCAAGGACGGCGCAAACCATCTTTCTGGTCTTGAGTTGATTGCTGCGGTAGATGGTGAACTCGATGAGGAGATTGCTCAACATCTTCATCATTGTGATCTTTGTGCTCAGCGCCTGATGACGCTGCGGAGTATACAACGTGCGCTGCGGCGCAGACTGTACCGCGCGCTTTGTCCGACGACCGATCAGTTGATTGACTATTGTCAGGGTTTGCTTGCTCCTTCGCAACAGGATGCTATTGCTCATCATCTGACATCGTGCCCATATTGTCGATCTGAGGTTGAATTACTGCTGCAACGTGATCCGTTGATCGACCGTCTGCTGCTCAGTCATTTGTTCGATGGGCAAGGGTTTCGTTTCTGGCGTTAAACGGCTCGCGATACGTGTAAGCAGAAGGGGGATGGTATACCGTCCCTCGTCATTTTTCATCGCTCAAGCAGGGGTGTAGCGAACGATCAGACACACACAGCCATAGCTCATTTGCACGTTGTGCGCTACAATGTACTCAGTTGCAACCGTTGCCAGCGGCACATCGTCGCATACGTCGAAGATTATCGCTGTATCGCGATCGCGTTAAGCTGAGGAGTTGATTATGGCTGGAGAAGTTACGCTACAGGCAGCCCTAGCGCGCCCCTTTCTCGCTGCTACGACTACACCCCAGGTCGCATACGTGTTACTAGAAGCGCAACCGGCAGCACAGTTGGTGCAGGTACGAATGCCGGTGAATGTCTGTTTTGTGCTCGACCGTAGCGGTTCGATGAAAGGTGAGAAGATCGAGCGTCTTCGTCAGGCGGTGATACGCGCAATCGAGCAGCTTGACGAGCAGGATACGCTGTCGATCGTCATTTTCGATCATCGAACCGAAGTGTTGGTTCCGGCCCAACCGGTACGTAATCGGACGACCATTCTCGATCTGGTGCATCGCATTCGTGATGCTGGCGGAACGCGCATTGCGCCAGCGCTTGAGAAGGGGTTGCAAGAGTTGCAGAAGGTACCGCATGGTGTCCGCCGTCTGATTCTGCTGACCGACGGCCAGACTGAGCACGAGAAGGAATGCCTGTTACGCGCAGAAGATGCAGGTCGGCTGGGGATACCTATCACTGCTCTTGGCATCGGTAAAGATTGGAACGAAGACCTGCTGATCGAGATGGCGAATCGTTCGCGGGGCGTCGCCGATTATATCGCTCAACCTTCCTCAATTGTGAACTACTTTCAGCATACTGTGCAGCGTGCGCAACAGACGACGATTCAGAATAGTGTGCTCACGCTCCGCCTGGTGCAGGGGGTAACGCCGCGAGCCGTCTGGCAGGTCACGCCGCTCATTGATAATCTCGGTTATCAGCCGCTAAATGATCGCGCCGTCAGTATCAATCTCGGCGAGCTAGAGAGCGGGCAGGTGCGTGCCCTGCTGATCGAACTGATCGTTGATCCACGTCCAATCGGAACGTACCGTATTGGTCAGGCAGAGCTTAGCTACGATGTGCCACCACTACGTCTGGTCGGGGAAAAGACCAAAATTGACATTATGCTTACCTTTACCGCCGATCCGACTCAATTGCAGCAGGTTACTCCGAACGTGATGAACATTGTCGAGAAGATCAGTGCGTTTAAGTTGCAGACCCGTGCATTGCAAGACCTGGCTGCCGGTAATGTGAGTGGAGCGACCCAAAAACTGAAGAGTGCTGTTACCCGCTTGCTCAATCAGGGTGAAGTGGAACTGGCTGCCACGATGCAGCAAGAGATTGCCAACCTTGAACAACAGGGTCAAATGTCGAGCGAAGGGCAGAAGACGATCAAGTTTCAGGGACGTAAAACAGTGCGTCTAACCGATATTGAGTTACCGAAGGAGTAATATGTACATTTTGGTCACGAACGACGATGGCTACCAGAGTCCGGGTTTGGTGGCGCTACGGGCAGTGCTTAGCGAGATTGGTGAAGTGGTGGTGGTTGCCCCTGACCGTAACTGGAGCGCTGCCGGTCATTACCGGAAGTTATTCGATCCGTTACGGGCTTGGGAAGGTACTTTAAGTGATGGTTCACCGGCACTGATTTGTGATGGTACACCAGCCGACTGTGTGGCCCTGGCCGTAATGGGACTTCTCGACCGTAAGCCCGATCTGGTTGTGTCGGGGATTAATCTGGGGGCGAATCTCGGTACCGATCTTCTCTATTCGGGGACGGTGGCAGCGGCGATGGAAGCTCTCGTCTTTGGTATTCCGGGACTAGCCGTATCGCAGGTGCGCCCTAAAGATGGGAAGTGGGATTTCGGAGCGGCACAAGTAGCAGTGCGGCATTTGGTAACGCTGATCCGTGAGCGCGGCCTGCCGGCAGAGATTCTGTTGAATTTGAACATTCCGCCAGTTGCCCCAACCGAATTGCGCGGGATCAGAGTGGGTCGTCTGGGGCGCCGGGTCTACCGCGATGCGCTGGTCGTGCGCTACGACCCACGGGGCCGACCGTATTACTGGATTGATGGCGCTGAACCGGAAGATCATTACGAAGATGGTACCGATATTGCTGCGATCAGTGATGGCTATGCAAGCCTGACACCCGTACAGATGGATTTGACCAGCCATCGCTGGTTAGATGAGCTGCGTCATTGGGAGTGGGATAGTAAACGGTTGTGACAGTGTCCGGTGTCCAGGCCCTTGTTCTCTCATCGTTCGTGCAATTCACGGCATTGGGCAGGCCAGGTTTTACCCTCCTCTGCGTGAGGGGCGTGTAGTGCCTGAAGAGGATGGTGTGCTGATGCGCCAACCTATGAGTCCAGTTCATACACTTCACGACGAGGGCCGGATGACTGCGTTCCCAGGCAAACTCATAATACTACCTCAAGCCATTGCGCCTCAGTACACGCGCGTACTCCCCAGCCGAGGCGGCCGGTTGGACGCACGATTGCATACTGGTTATCGATCCAGATGACCAGGCTGAGCGGGCCACGCGGTGATGGAGCACGCAGAATAGGCTGACCGTCAACCAGTAATTCACTTTCGCTCACCCCCCAGCGAATCTCGTAGTCGTGCCACTGCGCGATGTCTTGAGGTACGATTGCTTCGGCGATACCGGCGGCGTGTTGGATAGAGGGCCAGAGCCGACGGTAGATCGGGGGTAGGTTGAGGAGCGGTACGATGAGCGGGGCAAGGGGTAGCCACGTAAGGGCTGCCGGGCGGCCGGTGTCGATGATTGCTGCTTTCCAACCGTGACCGGGGATGCCCATCGCCAGCGGCATGTCGTGAGGCGCTGCGCCGAAGAAGAACCAGATGGCTTGCGGCATGCGGGGCGGCCAGGCCCATGGGTAGCTCCACAGACCAAAGCCGGCAGTGCCGATCAGTTGTGTAACCGGATGCGATGCGCGAGCACGAAGGCGTAGGGTGAACGGCGGCCATAGTGCACGGGCAGGACCTGGTCGTCGCCCGAAATCGTCGAGCTGAGCATTCCGATACCGGTCGGCCGGGCCGGGTGGTCGGATGAGCCGCAGGCCGGTTGCCGTCTGAATAACCCCGGCTCCACCGCTGCATCGTGGGCGTAAGTACCACATATGACTACCGAAATGACAGAGAGTGTAGAGGTTTGTTCACACCATAGGGTTCCTAGATTGCATGTTACACCTTATCTCTCCTGGCGCGCCGACAATGGCCGTCACCGTATCGGTAGGGGCAGATGTTCCAACCCTGCCCCAATGGCGTTCTCCAAAGCCAAGCGCGGGGTTGACGGCTGCCAGCACCGGATGCGGGCCAGAGGCCCGCGCTCCCAGGAAAAGGTACGCTTAATCCGCGTGCCGCTGGCGTGAGCATTCCTGTCGCGCCACGCCAAATCCCGCTTATCCTCGTCGTGGCATCAGCACCGTATAATCGAAATCGAGCACGACTGCCGGATCGTAGTTGCCGTCCGCATCCCGGTATGGGAAATCGTGACACGGGCGATCCTTGGTGGCGACGGTGCGTATCCGCAGCGCACCGATATCCGTTCGCCCTGGAATTTCCATTTTGGCGAGGATTTCTGACCAGGCGTAGATGGTATCACCGGCGAAACTGGGGTTGGTATGGCGACCGCTGTTAATGGCGGCAATACTCAGCGCGTTGGCCAGACCGTTGAACGAGAGCGAGCGGGCCAGACTGATGATGTGCCCGCCATAAACGATCCGACGTCCGAACCGCCCTTCGCGTTCAACGTGGAGATTGAAGTGCACCCGCGCTGTGTTCTGGTAGAGCCGGGTAGCCTGCATATGTTCGGCTTCTTCAATCGTCACGCCATCGACGTGATTGATCTTCTCACCAACCTCGTAGTCTTCCCACAGGTAGGTGCTGCCGGCATGATCCAGATTGTACGTAGCAGGTGATACCTGGTAAGGTACGGCCAATTGATCAACCGGCACCGAATCGGGTAGCGTC
>Ga0308400_1000078_pt1 | contig 39085 bp, 23 predicted proteins | sample HotsprSampOS1265_FD_203451 | JGI IMG/M metagenome (GOLD analysis project Ga0308400, IMG submission 203451) | Hot spring phototrophic mat microbial communities from Octopus Spring, Yellowstone National Park, Wyoming, United States - 20060914_OS12-65 ...
ATCTTCTGACCGTCATTACCGGCAATGTAGAGTTAGCTTTGTTAGAAATAACCCCCGATCACCCAATCTATCCCGAACTTGAATCGATACGACAGAGTACAGTTCGGGCCAGTGAGCTGATACGGCAGCTATTGACGTTTGCTCGCCGCCAGCCAGGTCAACCGCAAGTGATCGACATCAATCGCCAGATTCGTAACACGATGAGCATGATGAAGCGTCTAATTGGCGAACATATTCACTTATGCCTGGAGTTGGATGATTCAATAGAAAAGGTAAAGATTGATCCGAATCAGTTTGAACAGGTGCTGATCAATCTGGTGGTTAATGCCCGTGATGCAATGCCAAACGGTGGTCAATTAACGATTCGCACGACAACGCAGTATATCGCTGCCGGTGAAATTCCGCCACTCAGTCAGGCCCAAGCCGGCAAGTACGTTTTATTATCAGTCTGTGATACCGGAACCGGCATCGATGAATCAATTCGCGAACATATTTTTGAACCATACTTCACGACCAAACCGATGGGTAAGGGAAGTGGGCTGGGATTAGCTATTTGTAGTGGTATTGTGACCCAGCACGGAGGTTTTTTCAACGTTGATAGTCAGCCAGGTGTTGGAAGTTGCTTTACCGTTGCCCTACCGGTAGTGTCTGCCGATACTATAGATGTCAATACTGACGTAATTGACAGTGAGAACCCGTGTGAGAACATTGATCGTGAAACGATCTTACTGGTTGAAGATGAACCTGGAGTACGACAGATGGCAGCTCGTCTGCTCCGCGAACATGGGTATACTGTTATAGAAGCAACTAATGCGCAGGAGGCAATAGTCATTGCGCAACAACACGAAGTCCATGTGTTGATAACCGATGTCGTATTACCGCACGGTGATGGGATCACACTAGCCCATCATCTTCAGGCGTCTTTCCCGCAGATACGGGTGCTCTTAATGTCAGGATACATGCAACATATCATGCCAAACGGCAACGCACCACCATTTCCGGTGTTGAGTAAACCCTTCACCCGTCATCAGCTTCTAGCGATGATCCGGCAAACAGCAGGACAGACACGCTGAGAGGTGCGTTATGGAACAGCTCGGAGGAATACTGATTGCGGTAGTAACGACCTTTCTCCTCGGACTGATCGGATTTGCGGCCTGGCGGTACTGGCGTGAGCAGGTGAACATTTCACCAGAAGATGAAGAGCATTTCCGTGAGATTGCCGAACTCAACGAACGACAGGCCCACCGGATCAGCGATCAACAATTGCGTACCATGATAGATCCGGACAAAGCATGGCAGATCATGGTGCAACGAGGTCGTAACAATACCCGTCGTCGTCCACAATCATAGGGGCAACCCCATAGGTTGCCCCTCACAGCGCTTCATACGTGCGCTGGGGCCTCATTTCCGGCTTCGGCGGCTGCCCTTCGCACGTTGACGAACAACAGCAGGAGAAATCCACTGATGAAGAAGATGATTAGTGACACAATCGCGATGCGATAGCTCCCAGTAAGTTGGTACGCTATCCCGAACAAAAATGGTGCCAGCCAGCTTGTACCACGCTCGCCAACCTCGTATAGGCTAAAGTATTCTGCCTCCTGGCCTTTGGGTATCATCAACGAGAAGAGCGAACGGCTGATCGCCTGGCTTCCCCCCAATACGAGTGCGATTGCCGCACCCAGGGCAACGAACTGTGCTTCGTTATTAGCTGGCATAACGTAAGCATAACTGACCACCAGCGTCCAGATCACCAAACTACCCAACAGCACACGCTTCGAGCCGAGGCGAGACGCCAGGGCACCGAAGATCAACGCACCAACAAAGGCTACAAACTGCACCATCAAAATGGTCGCAATCCGAGTAGACTCCCCAATGCCGAGTTCTTCGGCGCCAAACTGAGCGGCCAGGGCAATAACAGCCTGAATACCGTCGTTGTAGAGCAGATAGGCAGCCAGAAATAGCAACGTCTGTGGATAACCGCGCATCTGGCGAAAGGTATGTGCCAACTGACGAAAACCGACTGTCAAATAGTTTTCGCCTGGCGGCAACTGGCGAACCGCACCCCGATTCTGAAGTGTCCACATCGGAATCAGGGTAAAGATCGCCCACCACATCCCTGCCGACACCAGACTGATGCGTACTGCCATCGCACTCTCTACGCCAAACGACTCGGCATTGAGGAAGAAGACCAGATTGGCAGCCAGGAGCAATCCACCACCGAGATACCCAAGGGCCCATCCTTGTGAAGAAACCGCGTCACGCCGTTCGGCACTGGCAATATCTGGCAAGAAGGCATTGTAAAAGACAATCGAGGCGCCGAAGGTGAGATTGGCAATCAGAAACAAGATTCCACCTAACAAATAGTTTGTACCCTCGAGAAAGTAGAGGCCCATTGTCGCAAACGCACCTGTATAAGCAAAGATAGCCAGCATTTGCTTACGGGCGTTGGAATAATCGGCGATAGCGCCGAGAATAGGGAGAAAAAAGACCTGTAACAAAACCGAGAGCGACACAACATAGGGGAAGAACGATCCGGCTGCCACCGGAATCCCAAAGGGGTAGACAAATCCATTCGCATCAGCCGCATTGCGGGCAATTGAGGTCAGGTATGGCCCTAAGAAGACAGTTACAACTGTGGTCGAAAATGCTGAATTCGCCCAATCGTAGAAGTACCAACCGATCTGTTCCCGACGATTGTCAACTACGGATGCTACCACTGCCATGCAAGCTCCTTCACATCACTGTTGCTCCAGGTGAGCAGGCACGAACTCACTCGCCAAGAGCATCTATAAACACTTCAGTCCACCCGGCGTTGCTATTGTACCACGGTAGTAGTGAGGACAATGAGGGGAGGGTGGGTACAGAGGTGGTGAGACTACGTATAGTTTAGGCGACGAATGAGAGAAGTGATGCCACATAACAGTTCTGGCTAGCCGTCATTCTTGTAGCCGAGGATCTAGTTGTTGCCAACGGGCGTTGCAACATTCATGGCCTGACGATGACATGCAAGTGACAGGTAGGAACCGGTGCCTGCAACCGGCTGAGGGCAGGTATACGGTTGAGATCGTATCTGAAACCACCGTGTCACCGTGTCACGAACCCCTTAGAAGCGAGCCTTTATCATTCGTAGCAAGTCAGGAATCTTATCTTCATCAATGAAAGGTGCCTGTAATCGAATAATACTCCCATCCGGTCGCCGGAAGAGCATATCGCCGTGGCCGAGTAAGTGCTCAGCTCCCTGAGTCTCCAAAACTACCCGTGAGTAGATTGATGAAGCGACCCGCAAGGCGATACGAGCATCTAGATTCGCCTTAATCGTCGGAGTAATGACTTCAGCACTTGGATGTTGGGTAGCAATGATGAGATGGATGCCTACAGAACGTGCGGCAGCGGCAAGAGCACTCAGGTCTTGTTCAAACATTTCCCGTTCTTTCTTATTCATTAAGCTTGTCAGCAGTCCATATTCATCAATAATTGCAACTATCGGTGGTAAGGCTTCTGCCGGATAACGCTGGTTGAAGTTCTTAATCTTCATACTACGATGGGCAATATGGCGCTGCCGGCGGGGCATTTCTTCGTGTACTAACTCTAATAGTGCTTCACGTGCCGCACGCCGTTCTACGATCACCTTGCCCTTACGCAAGAACGGAAGCTTAGTAAACTGAACAAAATCGGTTTGTTTAGGATCAATAATCAGAAATTCAATTTGACCAGTGCGATAGACCGAGAGCAAACTGATCAGCACATTGCGTAAGAACACCGATTTGCCAGACTTTGTGGTACCCGCCACCAACAGATGGGGAAACTCGGCAAGGTCTTCAATTACGAGCTTCCCGTTTGGTGATATACCGATAATGATGGGTAATTCTGCTGGCTTCGGTTCAGGAAGCAAGCTGAGTAACGGTTGAAGATCAATGACTTCACGACTACTTCGGGGTATATCGATACCGACAAAATCCGTTCCGGGTACATTGTCAATAAACGGTGGTCGTTCCAATTTTAAGTCACGAGCTAGATCGTCAATCATTGCCTTCAATCGTTTAAGTTGCTGGTTGGGTTTAAGTCGAAACTTAAATCGTACAATACTGGGACCTATATCAGTATCAGCAGGGTTGATAGTATACAACTGCACCCCACGACGGCGTAATGCTTGTTCTACTTCCGATGCTTTCTGATTAAGCCATTCACGATCTACATTCAGCGGATTAGCAAGTGTATCGGCAACTACGAATGGTGAGATTGATGGTGATTCATACTGATCCCTTGCAGCGTTGTCCGCTAGTGGAGGAGTGGGTGTATCAGCAACCTCAAGGGGTAGGATCGATGGTGGTTCATACTGATCCCCTGCAGCTTTGGGAGCTGCAGGTATGACTCCGATGGTTACATCATCACCTTTTACTGATAGTTCTCCTCGATCAACAGACTCATTAATGAATGGGTCAGGTATGATTGCCTGGTTAACTAGACTACCCAAGACTGCGAAGAGTTCATTTCGTCCGCAAAGATGTTCAGTTAACGGAACTTCTGGTGCTTCAGAAGCGGAACTAAATGGTTGTTCAATAACATTAGTGTCACCCACCTGAGCATCGTAGCAAAATATCCAGCTATGTCCACTGGTGACAAGTTGAAAATCGCCGACCGGCAAACAACGCTGCACAAGTTCCCAGATTGATCGTTGATCGTCACCGATACGTAGATTGCCCGCTATTGCCCGGTAAAGCTGGTCATACCAATAAGGCGCATCAAGATGATGAGCACCCGGTGCAAAGGCGCGAATCAACTGATTCACCCCGTTCCGTACCTGTAATTGTGCATCACGCCTTTCACGAGTTAACGCATTACTTTGGATACACTTAGCCTCCACGATCTGCAAATGGATAATACACCGATCATCTTCGTTCGCTAATCCAATCAGCAGCAAGTCTGGAGTTTTCCTTGTTTTGCCACTTGGAAACCAATGTTTGAAATTATCGAGCGAAAGCCAGAGAAAGAGCGCATGAGGATGTTGCTGCTGAAATAGATGTTCAGTCTTTGTAATCGTTGCTACCAGCCCGATAAGTTCATTGAGAAATGCACCTGGCCCAGCAGCTCGTAAGACAATGTCTCCTGAAACACGATTTGCTTCGTGGGCCAGACGTTTCGCGATATTTTGACAACGTTGGTAATCGACTTGAGGAAGCATTTCGTGCAGACGGTTTGCCAGGCGCTGAACAACTAACTGCTGGGTGCGACCTGAAGAAGAAACGGTCAGATGATATAGGCGTTGTTTCCCTAGACCAAGGGCATAACGGATGATCTGAGCGTCATCACAGGTTGCTTGTAGTAAGAATCGATCAACCACTCGATCATAGCACACCACCCAATGAGCAGTTTGGTGAAGCTGCTTAAGCAAGTCTTGCCATTTTTCCAATGATTGGTTATAGAACAACTGGATATCGGATTGAACGTTTGGTAAGTCATCACCAGGTTCAGCAATTCCAACATACTGACTCAGTAAAAATAGTCGCATAAGTGAGGTTTTTCTCTTGGAGGTTAGTTGGAAACGTCGATATATCTGTCCTTCCTCTAATGGATCCGGGCGGATGGGTGTTGTAAACCAACTTGCATCCGATAATTCTTCATTATTTTCTGTTAGTCGACAACTTAAGTTTTTTGTGTCCTGTGAGAAGAGATCAACAATGGATACGATATCTACTGATTTAACATGTTTAAAGACTTCGTCTAACGGGCACTCTAACACATCGATAGTTATTGAAGGAATATAAGAAAGGCTCTCCTGAACAGATAGCGTGTCTTCTAGCCATTTATCAATCTGGTGGAAAAGAGTCGCTCCGTACCTTGAGGTATGTACTACCACATGAAGGCGCCAGGAATTTTCTTGACGAGAGTTCGTGGCCTTTACACGTTCCAGAAGCATGATCGGTAAATCACTACTCCGACACTCGAGAAGCAATATCCGAAGCCCATCCTGAGCGAATGGATAGATCTCGATATAGTCTTGAATAACATTAGTTACCGTATCTATAACTTGATCAGTAATTACTTGTTGCTCATCAGCATTTCCCAGATAATCAAACGAAGTAGCCTCGTCGTGCTGTTGCAAACTAACGAACAACTCATATCCATAGGCTTCTGCGCTTGCTAGTAGCCAATCGTTCTTTCCTCTTGCTCGATCATACATGACGACGGGTGGTACATTGCTTGAACTGTATACGTTGCTTATTTCACGTTGGACAATCTTGTAATCTACTGCAATCGATGGCGGATCGTCGTAAAACATGTGTTGGATCAATTCGTGAAATAGCTGTGCTCTTTGCAACAACCAATCTAGTTTGATCGGATGAAAGAGTGGCATAATTGCCCAGCAAGAAGCGCTCGGTTGCCGTATCATCCAGGATTGGTTGATAATATGGAACAAAGAGCGATACCTACTCTTTGAAGCATGACGAATCATTGTCTGCAATAGGTGTTGGTAAGACTGGCTCAGATGAGCAATCTGAGAGGAAAATAATCCGTTCTGTGATTGCTCAATGAAATTTCTCCAATCTTGTTCTAGCTTGTTAAGAGCCTGAAAAATTGGGAGAGTAGTTTGGTCGGGAAGTTTTAGCGTATTGAGCTCGTTTCGTATATCAGTTGTATTTTGATACCAGGCCCCCAGTGTTGTTATCGGACGCAGAAGATCGATATGCAACAGCTTTGTTGTAGTCTGTCCTACTCTGTACATAGGAATTCGTACATACCCGGCTTGAATGCGTTTCCATTCATGTTCCAACGCCTTCACCGTAATCGATTGGATGCTATCAGAATGATATTCCCAGATCAATTTCGCCGATCCAATGGATTTATCATTAGCTGAATCGCGGATGACGACCTGAAATGTAAGCTCTTCTCTTGTCTCACGCTTGACTTTTTGTGATTCATCATCTTCTTCACCGTCGGTGTTCTCAAGCGACGCAAGCCGCCACAATGCGTTTAGATCCCATGTAACATTGGTTATAACCTGATCGATACCGCCGTACAAATATCGAAATACCTGTATAGCCTCGATCAGCGTGCTATCAAGTCGATCAGGTTCGACAAACTTCACGCAGATGTGACAGTTTTTTGTAAGATTTGATTGATAAATATCTTGCAATTCGACTAGCAAATGCATCAAGCCATTGAGAAAATCTGCATTTCTGGTCGGACGTGGTCGTAGCAGTTTGCGCAGTGCGGCGCGAACTTCGGGTGAAAGGAGTTCACCTATTGCTTTCAAAACATCCTCGACAAGCTGGCTATCAACTTCTGAACCAGACTGTAGTTGTCTGATTAACTCTTCAATGTCTTTATTCGTATCAGGATGTTCTGTCTTAGCTTCTTCCAGCTCACAAACAATTTGTTCGATGTCGATCCTGTTTTTACGTGGTCTTATAATCTGCTGTACCTCTTCCCAATCGATCTGGAATACTTCTTGCCGGCGTTTAGGATCGTCAATCAGCTTTCCAGTTATAAAATCTTGTAAAAGTTTCATTTTGACCTCAGGTGAAAATCCTCCAAAAGCACTCTGATCACTGAAATGAGCTGTTTCCAAATTGGATAAATAAGATTTCTCTTTTGATTCGTCTATGACTTCCATCCCTATCCGAGAAGCGAGATACACTTCGCGTAAGAGCTTACTACTACCTACCGTCTGCAGTCGCTGCGCTAGTTGGTTGCAACGGAACAGATGGAGTTGCGGGAGCGCATAAGCAATTGCTTCGGGAAGCCGGTAGCTCTCGACGAGAAGTCGGTCTAGTTCAATGAGAAATGAAACGATGTGCTCAAGGGGTGGTACAATTCCGGCCTGTCGTAGCTGAATTTGAATGAAACGAACGATAGACTCTTTTTCTTCGTTGTTGTATTGATAATTTTGAATGCCTGAGTCGATCAATTCACTTAATTCCTTTGTTGCAAGTGTAACTGGGTTGATAGTATACAAGTCTTTAAGACTCTGTGCATCGCTTGTACGCTGATTAAAAATAAGGATAAGCATATATCCTGCTTGCAAGTGATTACGGTACCAGGTGGCCGAGCGATTAGGCTCAAGGCTATATTGCTCAAAGCCGGGAATTGGTCTAATGCTACGGACTAAAATGTGATGATCGTTAATTTTTTGACGATTGCGCAAATGCTTCAAAATATTCTGATAGACCGCAGTGTCAAAATCTTCTATGCGAATAAATATGCGGTGATGTTGTTGGGAGGGTTGGACATTGCTGATACATCGGATAATTGTGTTGGCAATGGCCTGGCTAACTCTTTCTTTCATATTACGGTCCCTCAATCTCGTTATGGTCGATGAACCATAGCCGTTGCATCTGAGTACTGGGTTAGCAAGCCAGCGGATTTCATACGGTTGAGGAAGCGATCACGATTACTCGCAAAAGCTCCTTCATTGACTGCAAAACGATGTATTAAGTCGGTCTGTTTTGCTTCACCTGGTCCGATAATGATGCCATAACGTCGGTACAGACGTTCAAGAAATGTACCGAAAGGGAGTGATCCACTTGGCGGTACGATAACCATTGTCAGAGTTTTCAGAAGCGTATCGCCTAGAACGAAACGAGGTTGTGGCCCACGCTGTGGAGCAATCAAACCAATGGCTCGCCCCAGTCGGCGGTGGATGCCTAGAAAGTGACGATGAAAGTTACTAGCGAGTGCGTCGTACATCAAATTAATAAGTTCCTCAACAATCTCTTCATTCTTCATTTTAGTAGCACGCTGCCTTAATTTGCTAATCGATTTCTGAAATTCACTTCGCGTCGATTGACGAATATTACCGAAATATTCATCGGCCAATCGTTCGACAATATCGATTGGTTGTGCATTAGGTTGTTGGTGAATTGACAATGTGACCCTATTCTGAACGAAATGGCGTACTTGATCGATCTGCCAGCGTTCATGCCGTTTAAGCAAGTTGGCTGATATTGATCGAATAATTTGCCCGTCATTATCACCTGGGAGATCGATAAGGATTTCCGGCCGACAGACTTGAAGGCAACGACCTGATTGGTGCAGCGTAGAATCAGAGCAGTTTTGTGGATGAGCGCGGTGATAAATATAAATGATGATATGAAAACAGATAAGATGAGCGACTAATTCGAGACACTCAAGTTCATCGAGCTGGTTATCTAGCAGATTATCGAGGTCTTCGGCAAAGTATGTGTAGAGGGGGCAGGTTGGATCTGGCAACCAGCCAGGTTTGCCCTTCACGATATCTTCTGCTTTTACATCCGATTTTGTCAGGTCAACCCATGCTTGATTAATGATCGAGGCAATTCTGCCAAGCGTCCGGTGGCTGTCTCTAAGCAATGTTTTGAAGCGATTGGCAATCCTTTCTCGCCGTGACGGTTCGGTTGCTGTCCCGGCTGAAATCATCAGATAATACAGCTCACCACCACGAGCAAAGAAATTACGGGCAAAAAATTCAACTCCTTTATCAAGCTCATGCAAGGAAAGTTTGGTAAGATCATCGCGATATGTGTTCCTCTTCGATCCTTTTCGTAGTGCCTCCCAAAGAATAAACTCTTCATGAACAGGAAATAGACTTTTTGCATACCATGATCTGTTCTTTTCAATAATCGCGAATGAGCGAATAAGTGAGCGTATTTGCTGAATGATGTCCTCTACTGGATAACCGTTAGCCTGTACATAATGAACGATTCGTTCTTTTAGTTTCTTTACTGCGTCCTCATCCCGTGGGTCTGGGCTCTTTTCGTTTTCATCGTAGAAGACAAATCTTCGCAGACCAAGTCGTTTTGGGACAATATATTCATCTGTATAGACTCCAAAGCTATAATTATATCCGGCCAGTACTGCTAAAAATTCAAGCAAATACTCAATCCATTCCTGCCCCTCACGTAGACGATGGCCCCAAATCACGGTCTCAGGAGTATACTGTTCATTTCTATCGTAGTTTCCATAAGCATGCATATACTCCTCCAACTATATGCATCATACCGTAGTTATCTTGCCCTGTTCATCAATACCAAGTCGACGTAATTCGTAACGATAACGGTTAGGAACGAAAAATTCGATACTTGAGGTGCTATTATTCGCTGTTTCGATAACGAACGTACTGATCAGCCGATCCTTTAAGCGACGAATATCCAATTCACATTGGGTTGAAAGAACTGAGGGATGACCACCCATTGCGATCCGCAGTACGTACTCAAACTGTAGTAACCCAAATGACCAGCGTATCGAATCGACGTTTCTGCGAACCTGAGCCGGTGGGACTATTTCGAGGTATAGTTGCACCTCAGAGCAATCAAGGTAATCATGCGAACCAGAAATTATCGAAAAAGATAAATTAATAATTGGTATCTTTAATAATACTAATGGATGCGGTTGATTGATACTATGTAGATATCGAGCCGTTACGTAAAGATACTCGGTTTCGTTAAGGTACAATCGTGTGAATGAACGGTTTAACCCCTTTACAAAAAGTCTGAGGGTTTCCTCGTGACGCTTATTTGGCTGGCTCAGTAAAGATTGGTACAGATCGAAGAAACGAAACGGCAGGAGCTGTCCATAGTGAAATAGACTACTCTCAAAGAACATCTTTCTCCGGCAGTGTGGTAACCACCGAATAATCTCTTGTTCATGCTCGTTATCAGCGAGGTACTTACGTTGAATTTGCCGAAAATATTTGAAGTGTACATCCACTGTTTCGCTAAATATCTGCTGGTGCTCATGTTGCTCTTCTGTTGTCTCACCCCCGCTAACGATAAATTCATCTATCGCAAAAACGGAATGTTGGCCTATTTCGAGCAGATCAAGCAGTTGGATGACATGGGCTTTACGCCTAAAACCTTCATCGTCAGCACGACCAAAGATATTTTCGTAGTATGCCAACGATGAGAGGTCTTTACGTTCCTGAACACTAGCCTGGATATCCACGCACTGTTTTCCACCGCTAATGGTGTATGCCAAATGAATCAACATATCGCGGAATGTGATATGGGAACCGGTTTCTTCAAGAATGTTATAAAGCTTTTGTATTCTTTGAGCAACAGTCTTATTCGCTATGCGCTGAGCGTTATGGAAAATAGGACATTTGGTCTGCACCGGACAATGATGGCAATCACGCCAGTGTCGAGAATCGGTCATCCATTCAAGGGTTTTTAGAATGAAAGTGGAGGTTGCTACACGGGTAAGATTGATAACAAGAAGTTGTTGATAATTGTTAGGATGTTCTTGATCGAGTTGTTTACGGATGTCTGTCTCGAGCTCAGGTTCACTCACCTCAGCTAACAATGCTCGCAACCGTCCTTCATTAGCCGCAATCAAATAACGATCCCGGCACGTAGGCTCACGTAACGTGCGTGCCAGGCGTCGTAATATCTCTTTACCCTTTTCTTCATTCAGTTCCGACAAATCCTTAATGATGAAAAGCGCTCGGCCATTCTGCCGAACCGGTTGATCTATCAGTTTATCCCAATCAATAGGCTGATTCGGCTGCAAGATGGAAGCAATACGACGACAGAGGTATGTTTTCCCATCACCAGCGTTTCCGGTCAAAATCACAGACGGAGGTTGATCGCGTTGGTATAGTTGTTGAAGAAAATGTTCTAACTTTGTGGTCAGTTGGAGCGGGCCAGCAGCGGGCGATGGTGCACCAGCGATGAATTCATCGAAGGCCGCCTCATGATCGGGTGAGGCGGTTGTGTAGCGATTGAGATACTCAACAAATGGATTTACGTATCTCTGCATCGTTCAACCTCACAGATGACAAATATCGCATCCCCTTTCGTCGTCCTCGGCATCAAGCACTGCCCCCAGAAGCTCTATCAGCGGACGGTTTGGTCGTCTCTGTCGCTCTTGTTCGAGACGAAATGCGTGTTCACGCTTTATCTGAGCAACTCGTTCGGGTTTCTCTAATTCTGCTAAACTTTCGCGCTGACGCCAGTAAAAATACTCGCCACCCCGTTCTGACTCATACGCCTTTGCTTGCTCGAAGAGATCAGGGTGATGTTCCTTTAGGCCAATCCACTCACCAGTGCGTTGGAAAAAGCAGAAGAAACAGCCACTTCGTTGACGCCATTTGTAGTATTCCGGAAGTCCTAACCCACTGTTTTCCAGAATTGCTTCAATATCAGTGATGGTCATGCCGAGTTCTTTGAATGGATACACGGGATGAACATTGGGTTTGGTTGAAATATATCCATTACGACCTTCATCTGCCCGAATACCAATGTAGCTCCAAACGAGATCATTGCCGATATAGGCCTCAAATGGTTCAATCTTCAGCTTACGGGTGCACCAGCGTACCTGCGCTGATGGCAACATACCACCGTACATGTCGAGCCAGTGGTCAAATCCTCGTTCTGGATTAAGTTTTGTAATCTTTTTTTGTAAAAATGATTCTAAACGATCAAGATACGCATACGTTTCTGGTAGCTCTTTGTGGGTATCACAGAATACATATTCGAGTTGTGGAATCTTATCGTGAAGAAAAATTGCAAGCGCAGTACTGTCTTTCCCACCGCTCAAATTGACAATGTGTCGTCCAGGACGTGCTGTCCATTGCGCGATAATATCTTGTTGAGATGGCATCATATACTATATTCTCCTATTCATCCTGTAACAATGATTGCAATACCTCAACAAGTGCGCTAATCTTTTGTTCTTTATTGAGGTTATTTGTACCATATAGAATCTTTCGTATCTCATCTCGTACTGTTTGAATCTGCGGATGATGCTGGAGATGAACAATACGACTCAACTCTTTTCTACCATTCGTAAGACCAATTCGTATCATATCATGGTGCGACGAGGTTTGTGTAGCATAGAGTGCAAGTTCTTCAACAGCAGCAAAACGTTGTGAAAGCTCACAGATCGCAGCCTGAAACACCAATAGATCATCATCTTGCCATTGATCCGGTGGTCGTTTCACGACAAGTGCTGCCAGACTGATAGCCCAGGCCTCGCCGTTTGGAGGTGCAGTTTCCAAACGAGCGCCAAGCGCGTGGAGTTGCGGTTCGTTGATAAGATGTGCAATCCGTTGGTAGCGATGCAAGAGTGAGAAATGGGCTTGTGCCGGATCGCCGCTGAGATGAAAAGCGTGCATCGTATGTTGCACGATTGTTTGCAACAACATTGGGAACGCTTGCTGAAGCTCTTTCAGCCCCTGCTGCAGATACGAGAGAAACAGGTCGATAGTTGTTGCGTCATCTTGATCAGTATCACTAAATGGCGGCAGTTGACATGCCTGTGGCAAGAGAACAAAGAGCAATTCATCCGGTGCCCGAGCCTCTTTAAGGGCTGCACGTATCGACCGGGCAAGGGGACTTATCTTCTTTGTCTGTTTACTATACCCTGGGAGCTGATGATAGATGCGCAAAATCCGGATGGATACCGCTAGGAGTGCAGGTTGGATACGTTGCTGAAGCGCCTGCGGAGCAAATACCGCAGCAAGTTTTCGATAGACCTGTAAACGGATACCTCTGGCCTGACAAAGTCTCACTGCGAAATAATGAGGTCGGGCTAATAGCCGCTCAAACATTGCCATATCAGGCATGGGCACGTAGTTGCCATGCTCGTAGAACATTAATTCACCAGCCTGAGCGACATAGAAAGCAACAAACAGAATCGGTAGTAAGCCCGCCTTTACCCCATACGGTGGTTGTTGTATATGGGCGTATAATTCGGTGAGTTGCAGTGGTGTAGCTGTTGTTGACCGTAATCTGTCTTCCAAAGCCTGCCAGACCGGTCGTAAATGGAGCGGATCGGGGTCAAAAGGTGCTCCGATCTCCCAGGTTCCATCAGATCGTTGACGATGGAGACCACCCGCTTGAAAGATACTAGCGTAGATAGCCCGTTCGGGTGGATAACCGGCAAGGCCAAGTAGTTCTTGCTCTGAGCGCGTCAGGAGTGCGGCTATTAGATCTCGTCGTGCTTTGGCTGCTGCCGATGAAATGACATCGCGCACGATCAGTTCATTCCAGATACGTGGACTCAGTGCGTATGTGATGTCGGCAGCTTGAGAGAGCAGGTTGTCAATGTGTCGTTCATTGGTAATGGTGACAGCTTGCCCTCGATAAAACCAATCATTTTGGAATCCAAAAGTTCTACTGATGACAGCCCGGAGGTCCTGTTCTGCTTCAAGTAACCGGCTATTGACCTCACGTCGGGCAACACGGTCATGTTCTAACTCCGGCTGTTCTTCAAGGAGAACTCGTAATGCTGCGGCTTCAAGGAGCAAATCATAAAATTCGTCAAGCCGTTTGGGGATCACAATAACTCGTGCTGTTTCATGTGCCCGTGCCGAGTCTGTTGCCCATCGGTATGCCTGTGAACGTTCTTCATCATTTGCCGGGACAATGTGTAATATTTCGCCATCGTGTTCAGACGTTAGCGGTAGAGAAGGAGTGAGTTGACTGACGTCGATATAACGTATAGCGAAGACCCGAGTTGCGCCAGTGCGATAACTGTGCCGGCGGGCGATGCGTGGTGTAGTATCAGTATAACGATGAAGTAATTCGCAGAGCGTGTATCGTTCCGTAAGCAAACGTCGTGCAGTTTGAGTAAGTGTCTCGAGGTCGAGATCACTCCCTTCCCAAAGCACGAAGCTGTCCCGATACCGACGATAGACGATATGTTTGTGTGTCTGCAAGATGTCCAGTGCATGAGCAATTGCTGGATCCGTTGGATCATCAGTGAGAGCAAAGGCAACATGTGCCTGACAAGCGCGCATACCAGCAGCACGTTCAAGGGCACTGAGCACCCCAATTATGGTGAGTGTATCAAAGCAGACCGGATCGCGGCTTGATAGAGCGGTACGTGCCTCAACCAGTTCTGCCCAACGTCGGCCCCGGCCACGAGTAAACAAGCCGGCACCCAGGTTGGTTTCGATATATGAAAACAGATGTGTCAGTCGATAGATAGGAATATCATCCTCGTGTGCCTGAGCCAAAACATCGCGGAGACCCCATGGTTCATCGGAACTCAGAAATGCAAACAACGAACGTTCGTTTTGCGCGAGTTGACGAACAATGCCTGGTAGCGCAAGCAACGTCATTGGGTGGAGAGGAAAGCTGTCGGCAATAATCTGTTGCCACTCGGTGTAGTGTATCTCAATCGGGCGTAAACCTAGTTCCTCGGTAATTGGTGCAATCCGTGCTGCCCACTGCCGTCGTTGCGACATAAGTCGGTCAGCACTCCCCCCAGGTCGCAATGCTGCGGCGATTAAGCGTACCATCTGGCTGGTTGGTTCTTGAAATGCCAGATCAACGAATCGACCTTGTACCTTAGCCCACTCAATCCGCCGCCGTGGGCCGGCATAGGTAGTGTAGTGTTCAAATGCCTGGTGGAGAATGGTTACGACAAGGATCGGTGTTTCACCACTGCGCGCTGCAGTTTCGGCCAGTGTTTGTAGTACGAAGAGATCTCGTTCATCATCATGACGGGCGGCATAATCGAGGTACTGACCCAACTCGTCAATGATCAACACAATTCCCTTAAAGTGGCTGTGCTCCTTAAGGTAGTGGGCAGTATATTCGAAAAGCTCAGCGGTTTGTACCGGATCAAGCGTTTTTTCGTCTATAGCCTGTTGAATAGTTTTGGGTACTTTAATGTGTGAACGTTTTAGAGCATCCAAAAGCGCATGAACAACAGCATACCGGAGCGACGTGTTATTCCCTGGCACAGTAACAGCTAACAAGGAAGGAACATCGACCGGAAATGCATTCCTATCGGCATGCAAAGATGAGAGTAACAAGTGTCGCGACTGGACATTACGTTGCAAAAAGTGAGCAAGAAACAAGGCAAATGCCGATTTACCTGCTCCGAAAGGGCCAATAATCGAAAAAGCACGCTCACGATTTTCGGAATGTAGACTGCGAAGAATACGAATTGTGGTTTGTTGAACAAGTGGAGTTACCACATAACCATCAAGACGATGGCGTAAATCTCGAAAGTCATGATGAATGTGAACCGATCGGGTAAATCGTGACGATATGGAAATCAGATCAAGCATAGGTGGTTTCACGAGAGAATGCAATTCGAAGGAGTGACCAATCAAGCTCTGGATCGTCGATAGTTCGCCACATAATCTGGCGAATGCCTCCACTATCACTATATATTGCCTGGCCGTTCGTCAATTCTTCAAACTGGAATAATCGGCTAAGCAGGCTATCTTCATCAAGGCGGAAGATTCGTCCTGGTGAACGCTCACCGTAAGCGAGCTCGTTGAAGGTAAGTGTATGACGCTTGAGACAACGGGCTTGTTCTAATGCCGCGAATGCAACTAGGGCATCAGGTAAAGATGGTTGTGAACCACTCGTCAAGTAATAATGAGTACCTGTCTGATCAGAGAGAGCTTGAACAAGATAAAGATCATTTAATGGACAATGTAACACATCTTCGGCAAGCGTAGACTGCGTAGTTGACGGTCGAGTATAACAGCGAATCATACAATCAATATCTCGTTCTAAAGTAGTTTTTGAAGGTTTTTTGCGATCTATCTGAACTAGATATTCACTAATTTTTTCTGATAATGAATGAATTGTAAATTCACCACGTTTAAGAATGTTAAATGTATAGTACCACGTAAATGTCAGATTTGGACGAGAGGTGATCTGATAATGAATCAGCCAGTGTGATGTTGCGGTAACGAGAAACGGGTCCCAACCGTTATCTGCGAGGAGTTCCTCACCAAGCCTGGTCGGCTCCAGGTTTCCGTTTTCTGTTCTCCTAAAGAGTCTAGTTGCAGTGGCCCAGAATCGAATGGCTTGAGCCATGTTCTTACCAACACCTAACCTGACAAAAGCATCCTGGTAACGGAACAAGTCAGGCGTTTCTTTAAGCAGATCGAATGCCTTCTTGAGCCAATTACTACGTAGGGTAAAGGTTTCGTGTCCACTGAAGCTAACGGTGTCTGGAAGTTGTGTGTTCATCAATGATATACCTTGATATATCTTATTGAGTTTGAAATCCCTGCTGTGGATGTGAGTAATTCATAACAAAGTAGATCAAATCTGTCTCGTATTTCCATATCATGCCTGAGAAGTATGCCTACGGATAGGTCATATCTCACCTCACTACTTCTGAAACAATTTCTCTGCCGTAATCCGATTGTGCTACGTCACTTAGAAGTGACTGTTTCGGCGAAAGCCTCATGATACGCACTTATGATGTCGTATGAAGTATTATACCACCTTGTTCGGTGATTGACCAGGAGATCTGTGTGCGTTTCAGTCTTTTCAACGTTCTTTTTTCCATCCAATAACGATGATGAAGAAGATCAGATAAGATATCAGGAAAGAGAAGTGAAATGGAGAAGCGAGTTCCTCTCTTTGTCCCACTTGCGAGGGACCTTGGTGATTATACTGGTTTCACCGTGTATTTCAGATATTCGCCCTGTGGCTTGTTCTTCATCGAAACAACCACCTTGTTGCAGAATCTGAATTGTCAAACGATTCGGGAATCAGTAAAAGCACGTGATACGTTCCTGGCGGTATGCAAAATGGAAAATGGCTGTCTAACGCTCGGTAACATGTGGTACGATACCCGTATTACGGTGCGTCAATTGTGGGCACCTGCTTTGTGGTTTAGAAGGAGTTTTTTGTGAGTATGAACTGGTCGCTTCGGCATACGGTATGGATCGGATTAGTCGTGAGTCTGATGTTGACTGCCTGTAATGCGCCATCAGGCCCAACCGTTGCCGGTTCACCAACGACGAACATTCCTCCGGCGTCATCAACACCGACCCGATCATCTTCGGTGCCGGCGGATGCGATTGCACGGGTGGGAGATGCCTTTATTTTGCGACGCGATTTTGATCGGTTTTATCTACCAAATAGTGATGTTAAGGCGATCCTCGATCAGATGATCGATGTTGAACTGGTTGTGCAGGCTGCTCTAGCCGAGGGCGCGACGATTGATGAGTCGGTCATTGATGGCCAGGTTGAGCAGTTGCGGCTGGCGCAGGCGGGGGGTGATGATGCCCAATTTCAAGCCTTCTTGCAAGAGAATAAGATTGCCGATGTGCAAGAGTTGCGCCGTCTCTTGGGTCGTGATCAGTTGATCGAGCAGATGTTACTGAAACACACGACGGCTACACAGGTGCGCGCTCGCCATATTTTGGTTGCCGCAGCGCCTAACGAGGCTGAGAGTCGGAAGGCAGCCGCAGAAGCTATTTTAGCCGAATTACAGGGAGGAGCTGATTTTGCGGCTCTGGCGCGGGCACGTTCTGATGATCCGGGATCGGCGGCGCAAGGTGGGGATCTGGGCTGGGCACCACGTGGAGTCTATGTGGCGCCGTTTGATGAGGCGGTCTTTAGTATGGCGCCAGGTGAGTTGCGCCTTGTGCAGACTGATTTTGGCTGGCATATCATTGAAGTTATTGAAGGGCCACAGGTACGCTCGTTTGATGATCGGGCATTTCTGGAGACGCCTGCTGGCCAAGAGGCGTTTAGTACGACGTTTCTGCCGTGGGTAGCTGAGTTGCGGAAGGCGGCTGAGGCTGCAGGTAAGATCGAGATTTTGGTTGATGTGACCACGCTTGCCCAGCAGTAAGGTTCAGTGTATTGGCGGGCGATAGCGGTTACGCCATGGCGATCCGCTTCTGTGTGCTACAGCGCTTTTCGTCGTTCTTTCTCTCCCTGCTATGGTGATGACAGAGAAGGGGGAGGAGCGTGATCGCGGTTTCCCAATCTGCCTCCTTCCGCTCTCTCACAGAAAGGAAGGAGGCCGGGATGAAGCAGCACTTTCTTTGAACGGTGTGAAACTCCTTGGGTTCTCACCTCATGCCTCTCCGTGCGATGGCGGTTATGATTGGTGCGCAACTCATTGGCGGTGTGCGCACGTAGCCGCGTTTCATTCCCGCTAGATGATGTGCGGGAACCGATTTCAGGCCGCGTTCGTCATGATAGAGACAGGTATTTTGGGCAGAGGGAGTGTCTCATGCTGCGCCATCTTTGGGTGTTGTTTCTGTCATTATTGGCTGGATGCGCAACGGCTCTATCGCCTACTCCAATACCATCACCCTCTTTACCTTCCGCTTCGCCAACAGTTACCGAACCTATGGCAACTCGTGTGGTACCAACGGCAGTACCAACACCTTCACCGACAATAGTGCCAACAACTGAACCAACACTCGCTCCGCCAACTCCAACGGTCATTGCACAGCCCAACCTCATTGCTCCAACATACCCCGCTGAGATACTGTTTTTACGTGAGAGAACGTTAGTAGCGTTTGATCCGGTTAGCGGTCGAGAGCGCACTTTGGCGTCTGAGGTGCTTGATTGGGCAGTCGATGTTAGTGGTCGACAGATTGCCGTTGCGACCGATCAAGGTATCAGTATTGTTGATCGGGCGAGCGGTGCTGTGCGTGGGTTGATCGATGGTCGCATTGCATATAGCTTGAGCTGGACTCCAGATGGCCTGGCGTTAGCGTATGCTGCTGCGTCTCAGGAACCAATCCTGCCGTTCGATTGGGAACGGTGGAGTCGCTGGTGTACTGTGGCGACTGTCTATATTTTTGATGTGCCGACAGCGACTGAGCGTGCACTCGGGCCGGGATGTGATCCTGGTTTCGCCTCCGATGGCCGTCGTCTAGCTTTCGCAACGCCTCCAACAACTCAGCCGTCGTTCTTGACTTTTGTTGGAGAGCGGAATGCTATTCGTTTGATCAATCGTGCTGGTGCGAACGAGTGGAATTTTGCCACTGCCGATGGTTCACCCGAAACGGGTCTCGTTGTCTATGCACCGGTGTGGTCGCCCAATGCGCGAGAAGTGGCGTATCAACGTTTTTTGGGTTATCAGGCCCTCGTGGACATCAACCTGACGATGATTGCCGATAGTAGTGCCGGTGGTGGTGTACCGACGCTGGCCGGAGCCGGCTGGCATCGTCCGCCAGCTTTTTCGCCTGATGGAAAACAACTGGCGCTGGTGGAGTATAACTTTAGCGATGCACGAGGCTTTACCGGCTATGATGTATGGAAGCTGTACCTGATTGAACTGCTCGGAGAACGTAGTGAGGCTTTACCAAATGGGAATCTGCGGCTGCGTGGTCAATTGACGATCAGGTTGCCGCGAGTCACGACTGCGACCTGGGCGCCTGATGGGAGTGCATTGGCAGTGATGGTACCGTCAGCGTGGAACCCGAATGCCGATCCGAATGCTCCGCTGTATACCGATATGGGAACGGGCGAAATCTGGCAGGTGTCACCGTTGGGTGAACCACAGCGACGGTTGGTGACGGGCGTTGATTATGCCAGTCGCCTGGTCTGGGCGCCGGCGGGTCTGGTGACTGCTCAGACTATCGCCGGGGCAATTATGTTTCCTGGCGATTGGGAATTATTGCCGACAACCCAGGCAACCGATTTGGCAGCAACCTATCGAGGGCTGTTTCTCGGTCGGCGAAGCGTTCCTGATCCAGCCCTTCTCAGCGCTGATCGATGGGCACAAACGGTTGTCGATTGGGTAACAGTTATCGAGAGTGAAGCGCCTTATCAACTTCCTGATGGAAGTCAACTTGTAACGTTTCGTGGTCAGCGTGCTGATGGCACTTCTGTTGCCGGTGTAGCTCGCCTTTCCGGCACCGTGATTGTAATCAGTATTGCGCCGCAAGCTGAGTGGCCGGTGTATCGTGCACAGGGGATTGCGCTCGCAATGGCGGCCCGGTAGCAGAAATGACCTGCCGGAGTCGGGGCGTCATACCGCTTTCGAGATTGCCACAGCACGCCTCAGTGTTTGTACAGTGCGCAGAGCTATCGCCAGGAGATACAAACTGCTGAAAAATGTCATTGTCCAAGGAGATTGCGTAAATCGGGAAACGTACTCGATTGACGTGGTCGGGTGATCTGTTCGACATAGGTGCTGAGGTCGCTTATGTGCTGTAACACGCGCTGTAGTTCCTCTTCGTCTGTCAGCTCATTCAGCCGCTCTTTGTAACGATGTATTCGCGCCATCACCTGGGCTTTGCGAAGCATGCGAGCGCATTGTTCAGCCTCATGACGATACCGCACGTCGTCGGGACGACGGGCAAGGATTGTCAGGAGTTTGCCAGCTTCACTGCTCAGCGGCTCACCCAGGGTCGCAATCCAGGCCTGTAGACTTTCGGTGTCAGTAGGCCGCAGTTCGAGAGGTGTTGCTAGATAAGCCTGCCAAATGGCCTGGTGGAGCGGTTCTTCGAGCAGGTCTTCTATGCCCGCACCAAAGATGTCGCCTATTGTGGGGTAGCGGCTGGCATAGCTTTCCAAGAGACGTTCAATCGCCATTTCAACGGAAGGATAACGCAGAGCTAGGGCCAGTAGGTAGGCTTCGGTATCACGCCGACGTTCATCGATTGGTGGCGGTGCGGTTGGCGGTGGCGCCGGTGGCGGTGATGAAGATCGAATACCGCGATGTCGATCGTTTCGCCGGGGCGGTTGGATTCTGGCCCGTAGCAGATCAACGATCAACTCACTACGTACACCGGTGAGTTGTTCAACGCGAGCTACGTACACGCGCTGCGCAGCACCGTCAAGTTCACTCAGCAAGGGAATAATCCGCTCGAGCGCCAGGCGCTGTTGGGCCGGATCATGCAGGTCAAGACCGGCAGTGTACGCTTCCAGATAAAAATCCATCACTGGTGTGGCATTGTCAACTAACTCTTTCCAGAGCTGTGGATCGGCAGCGATGACCTCATCGGGATCGCGCCCGGCAGGTAAGCGAATGATACGGATGGTTACATCATTTTCCAATCGGACAATCCCCTGCGCGGTGGTGACAAGCCGACCTTCACCTTCCTCTTCGGTGGTTGTGCGGATGGTTTCCAGGCCGCGGAGGGTTGCTTTCTGCCCGGCAGCGTCGGCATCTAAAGCAAGGTAAACCTGATCGGTAAGCCGTTTGAGTTGGTTGATGTGTGCCTTGCTCAGTGCTGTGCCGAGCGGCGCCACCACATTGCGGAAGCCGTATTGGTGAGCAGTGATGACATCGACGTACCCTTCAACGATAATGACCTGGTTCGTAGATCGAATGGCATCACGCGCCAGGTCTAACCCATAAAGTACCTCGCTCTTTTTGAAAAGTGGTGTTTCTGGGGTATTGAGATATTTGGGCTGGGCATCACCTAATGCTCGTCCGCCAAAGCCAATCACTTCACCACGTATATTGCGGATCGGGAAGATGATACGGTTGCGAAAGCGATCATACGGCCCGCGTTCGCCGGGAATGGCCAAACCTGCGGCAATAATGTCCTCAACGCTATAGCCTTTCTTATCGTGCAGATAGGTAAAGAGATGATGCCAGTCATCGAGACTGTACCCGATTTGAAAAGCGTCAATCGCGTCGCGATTGATCCCACGTTTGGCGATGTACTCACGGCCAGGCTCACCACGGCCGAGGTTCAGAAGCACGTAGTTAAAGTAGCGTGTCGCAACACCGTTGATCTCGAGTAGACGCGCCCGACGGGCATCTTCTTGCCGTTGGGCATCATTTTTTGGTTCAAGCCGAATCCCGGCCTGCTCGGCCAACAGCTCTAGGGCGCCTTTGAAATCTAGCCCCTGTTTCCGCATCACAAAGTCAAACACCGTGCCTGATGCATGACAGCCGAAGCAATAGAAGCTCTGCGTGTCGGGGTAGACATGAAACGCGGGGGTACGGGTGTTGGGATGGAACGGACAAAAGCCGACAAAACTACGTCCGCTGCGGCGTAGTCCGACCCCCATCGAGTTGATCAGATCAACGATGTCAACGTTGGCTTTAATATCGTCGATCACGCTCATAGCGTCTCTCATTGCTACGCCTAGCACCTAGCACAGCGTGTGGTCGTCAGCTCCCGACATCGCCTGGCTCTCTGCCACGCTCCTCATAGAGAGACGAAGGATGTACCCCTGCCCGATCATACTCCCGACTCGCTTCCACTATCGGGGAAAGGCTGCTGTCTTCCGGTTTCTCCGGCATCCTTCCATTTCCAGCAAGGGGAGGCACAGCAGTCACTGAGCGGACACGGAGCGGCATATACAGACAGACTCTACGATACCGCTCCCCAAGTACGCGGCACGAAAATTTGCTTGAACACTGCCAGCGCATAGCGATCTGTCATCCCTGCAATGTAATCAACAACGGCCTGCTCGATCGGTTCCCCACGTCGCTCGACAATTGTCCGTAGTTCACGGGGAATTACTTCCGGGTGGCTGGTAAAATACCGATACAAGGTTTCGATGACGAATGCCACTTTCTCATTTTCATCCTTTGCCGCTGGTCGCCAATAGACGTGTTGATACAGAAAGTCACGCAATGTGTTGGTAGCAGCCAGGATTGGTGGACTCATCGTCAGTACAGGCGGGTCAGGTGGTGTTCCCTCGCCAGTAGCCCACCAGTTATGATAGATCAAATCGCTCACCATGGTTGTCAGTAGTTCGCTTGAGCTGTTGCCTAGCACGTCGGTACACTCAGGCGGTAAATCTTCCCTGCGTAGAATACCGGCGCGGATCGCGTCGTCAATATCGTGGTTAATGTAGGCAATACTATCACACAACTTGATAAGCTGCCCTTCAAGCGTTTTGGCCGTCCCCCATGCCGTAGCGGTAATGTCACGACGCGCTTTTGAATGAAGATGAATCCCCTCGCGAACGGCATACGTTAGATTGAGACCGGCCCCATCCCGTTCGAGCACTTCAACAATTCGGCGTGATTGCTCATTGTGGCGGAAATGGTTAGGACAGATCCGGCTTAATGCCGTTTCCCCAGCATGACCAAATGGAGCGTGACCGAGGTCGTGACCAAGTCCGATTGCTTCGGTCAGGTCTTCATTCAGGCGTAAGGCACGAGCGACTGTTCGGGCAACTTGCGTCACTTCTAGCGTATGGGTGAGCCGGGTACGGTAATGGTCGCCAAGCGGCGCGATGAAAACTTGCGTTTTATGTTTGAGCCGTCGAAATGACTTGGAGTGTAAAATGCGATCACGGTCGCGTTGGTACGCCGTGCGAATTGGGCATGGAGGTTCAGGCGTATCGCGTACAGCATCAACACTTCTGGCAGCGTATGGTGAGAGTATCTGGTCTTCAAGCGCTTCACGCATTTCACGCACTGAGGGACGGGTCATAGGTTTACTCCACTGAGCGGGTTGTTTCCTGTCATTGTACTCGATCAAGTTTCTGGGCTAGACTAAGGATGGTGGCATTGGTTCAATTCTAGGTAAGGAGTGAGAAGTTAGGGTGGGTATCCCACTCTGTAAGCAGGGGCAATAGTAGTCTCTGCGACGATGAAAGGACGTAGCGGTACTGCGTGCCTACTACGTGGTGTTCGATGGATTCCACCACTCCCCTTGGAACTTTGGCCAAAGGTCGTCTATTGCCAATTTTCGATTTGCTATCGCTTTTCGTACTTCTTCGGCGATCTGTTCTGCGCTTTTTATGTTTGGTTGTAATTTATTGGCCCATGTACGTCCAGGATGAAGTGTATCCCACGGTGAACGTTGTTGGTTATAGCGACCTTTACCAGGATCATGATTGCCAAACCCAACAAGAATAGTGTTCCATAGTGGTGAAAACTTTTCTATGAGTAGAGATTCACCCAGAGAAATCCATATATCATCGACTACCAGATATTGACACAAGAAGTCATCAAGGTTAAGGTTAGATACTTGCTGTATGGATGCTGCGTGTTCACGGAGTCGATAATACAAAATGGCTCGTGACGGAGTATGTAATCCGCTACCCCCGATTCTGATACCAGGTGGTACTGCTTTTCCTACATATATTGGTTCGATATTATGGTCAGGTCTATTTTTGATGGATACAGATTCGTAGAGAGGATATGGCTTATGAACACCAGTATAGTACAGTGCGTATATGCCCGCACCCACGAATGGTTTTTTCGGAGGTAGGGGATCGAGACTCTGAGTAAGTAAGGCCCGTGCGATACTGATGGCTAAATTCTTCTTGTCTAAAGGATTGAATGGCTCCATGGTATTCTTCTCACGCAATGCCAAGACGCTCAATGACCGGTATCGCAATAATCTGTTGTACGTAGTTGCCTATCGCTGAGTGGAAGCAGATGTGAACCCTCTACTGATTTTGCCAACTGATCCTCTGTTTGAGTAACTCTAAGAGGGTTTCCGGATGATCACTGCCGACTCATATAAGGTAACCTTACTTGATGTTCCGTTACGTATTGAGGAATTGATAATGCTATTGCCAACTCGTTTCTCGCGTAGGATGTGAATCCCTTCCAGATGTAATCCACAGCGCATACTGATATCGCCAAAGAAGCGGTCGGTGGGAATCTCAACACCCTGAATGATAGAATTGCCTAACACGAAGACTGCAACGGCATTTGGCTTAAGAACGTACTGCATGTTCATGCACAGACGATAGCAATCATTAAAATATTCCACGACATAGTTCGCCCATCCTCTTCCACCATACGCACCTTTATCTGGATAACTTGTTGCGATATGCGCGATGATCGGTTCTAGCTCAGGCAATGGAACAATGAGCTGCGATGGAGGTGAATCGCGTACTGTCTGCCAGTACTTTCCGAAGTTGGCCTGCTCGAGCAATTTGAGTTCACGTGGATTGGTGACGAAGTTCAACCAAAAGAGATGAGGGCGCGTGTTTCGAACGTAATGGTAATTATTGAGGTACGGTGGCGACGTGACAATCATGTCTATACATTCGGCAGGCAGGATGTGTTGCAGATGAAGAGCACTCTGGTTGAAGATTTGAATCGTTGGTGACGATGACCGGCACGACATTTCACGACGGTACACAAGAATGTCCTCATACATCGTGCGCAGTACTGTCGATATCATACCCACGACGTCGGCGTTTAAGACCATTCCTTTCCCGGCTGCGACCCGTGAGCCGAGACTTGGTTCGTAGGAATAATTCGATACCTGGACAATAATAGAACCAAGTGCCAGAAGTGCCAGATCGCGAATGGATGGGTGTGGGATTTCGTGAATGCAGTCAAGGCAGTGCAAGACTTTCTGCTCGACGATCGGGCTGAAAAAGGGAATGCGGGATCGAAAATGGGGAGGCCGATGTGATCGTGGCTTTGGTACACATTGTGTTGGGTCGTCACCATTGGTAAACGCATCATCGAGAGGCCTGGTCCGCTCTCTGGCTGTGACTTCAAATTCCTGGATAGTCTGCCAGAGTTCGTGAGGGTCTATTTGAAACGACAGGCTTTTGACCTGTGATGCAAAAGCAGCAAAGGGGTTGATCTCGAACCCGATAACGTGGTGACCGTGTCGTAATCCTTCGACAAGAGTAGTACCAACACCAGCAAATGGGTCAAGAATGGTTGCCGGCTGCGTCTGATACTCGGAGCTATAATGTTTGAGGACATCAGCCACAAAACTGGCGGAGAAACCAGCGATCCATGGCACCCAACGATGAATTGGGTCGTGTTTGTTATGCGTAAACGCCGAATCGCGAACAAATTGAGGGAACGTGCCGTTGGACGCAAACGGTGTTGTTTGTAGATCAAGGGTGAGTTGTGTCAGCACAACAATGCTCCTTCGGCCATACTCGTGTATGTTTAGGGCAAACTTTCTGTTAGTATACCCTGTTACGTATTGCAGCGCAAAACACACGAGTCCAGTGTTTCTCGATCACAGAACGCTCCAGTCATGTCTAATCCCGGCCCTCACTGCGAGTTGGTGTGACCTTCTCTTTTTCCTTTTCCTCACTGCAAGCAGCACGTTCCCGTAACTGCGTAGATGAAATATCGCGGCGGAAGAGGTCTTCGGGAATCGGGGTGAAGAGTTGTTCATAGCCGACCGGTAGGGTAAGATCGGCGAGAGTGTAAAAACGCCCGTCGATCTGACGACCGGCGACAAAAAAGCAACAGTTGGCGGCAGCAATGGCTGCAAACGCAGCCAGCATTGCGGCTTCGCTCCCGTAGTAGGCTGGCGTAACGAGCCGTAGAGCTGTGTCGTAGCCCATAACGAAAGCACGACCAGGGTAAAGACGAGCCTTCTGCACGAAGAGTGGTGCCGCGGCCAGAATGACGGTATGGTGCCCTGCAAATTGAGCGACGCGGCGATTGATTTCCAACAGCGATAGCTCACCTTTGTCGGCGTTACGTACTGTTAGCTCGAAATGTACCGGCTGGCCGGTCATGACGACGACGGCGCGTTGCATTCCTAGATGCCCTTCGTGCAGGGGGTTGAAACTGCCGGGTAGAATCGCACCTGGTGGTGGATCATCAATTCGCACGTCACCGGTAGGCGTAACGGTGAGCGAACCGATCCGTCCGCTTAGAAGCCCGCTCAATTCAGTAGCACTAATCATGTTTCTGCTCCCATATACCCGGCAACACGCAGCGAAACGACACGTGATGCGCTATCATCACCCATACTCACGCCGTAGAGGGTATCCGCTACTTCGATCGTACCACGATTGTGGGTAATGACGATGAACTGAGTGCGGTCACTGAGGCGTCGCAACATCTCGCGGAAGCGCCCGATGTTGCTCTCATCGAGGGCTGCATCGGTTTCGTCGAGAATGCAGAATGGGCTAGGGTTAACTTTCAGAATAGCAAAGAGGAGTGCCACGGCGGTCAGCGTGCGTTCACCGCCGGAAAGCAGGGCAATGTTTTGCGGACGCTTCCCCGGTGGACGGGCAACAATTTCAACCCCCACAACCGATCGTTGACCATTGTTCTCTTCGCCGTCGGTCGTTTCAACCAGTTCAAGGCGTGCGCTACCACCACCAAATAATTCCTGGAAAACAGCACTAAACTCGGTGGCAACGGCGTTGAACGTGTGTTGGAAGCGTTCGTTCATCGTGTTGTCAAGTTCATTGATGAGTTGATGGAGCGTTGTCATCGCGGTGCGCAGATCGGCAGCCTGGGTGGTCAGGAAGGCATGACGATTGTCCGCCTCTTCATACTCCTCGAGCGCCAGCGGGTTCACGACACCGAGCCGTAGTATCCGAGTGCGCAGCGTCTCGATCGCTGTCGGTAACTCATCTACTGGCGGACCCTCGTCGGGAGGTGGTGGCTGGGTCAGATCGACACCGTCGGCTACAGCCCGCTCGAAGATTGTATCGAGCCGATCAGTTGCGCGTTGGGCTTCACGAACCAGGCGATTATATTCGGCCTCAGCGGCCAGCAGGTCGGTGGTGGCCTGAGCTTCGGCAGCTTCCAGTTGCGCCAGTTCCACCTCTGCTGCCTGAATTTCGGCTTCGGTTGGCTCGATCTGAGCACGTACTACGTGAAGATCGGCCAGTATTTGCTTGTGGCGCGTCAGCATTGAGTGGTAGGCCGCTTCGCATTCGGTACGTTGAACGTGCAGTGCATCAAGCGTAGATTTAAGTTCACGGTGCTGATGATCGAGGTCGGTTAAGGTACGCTGATGACCGGCGAGTAGTTCAGCGAGCATCTGCCGTCGGCTTTCGGCAGCCGATAGCTCAGCCCGCAGGTGAGCTAGCCGCTCTTGAACAGCCCGGTCGTGGTGTGACTGTTGCTCTTGCTGTTCACGCAGTGCTGCCAGATCGGTCTCGGCAGCAATCCGCTCGTTGTGCACATCGTGCCGACGTTGTTGCAAGATTGTCATTTGTTCAGCCAAGGTGTGGAGTTCTTGGGTGAGTCGCTCCTGCTGCGTTACAAGCCATTGATGTTCCTGTTCGAGTTGTCGCACACGACGTTGGGCATGTTCGACACCGTTGCGTGCCGCATCAAGTCGGCGTTGTGCTTCACGTTCAGCCTGTTCGGCGCTACGTAACCGCGAGACAGCCGCTTGCAATTCCTGATCAAGCGCCGAACGTCGTTCATCAATTGCCGACAACGTGGCCCGTGCCTGTGCTACCAATTCTGGTAATTCGCGTAATTCACGTTCACGGCGCAGTACACCACTCTCTTTCGTCGGTGCGCCACCGGTCACAGCCCCGCTACTCTGCACCTGTTCACCGGCCAGGGTGACGATAGTCCAACCTGGTGGAAGATGACGCAATTCGTTGCGCGCAGTCTCCAGATCGGCCACTACCAGAATGCGGCCGAGCAATTGTTCGACAACGACCGTATAATGCGGATCATACGTTACCAGCTCGGCTGCGACACCGATAACGCGGGACGAGGCAGCAGGCCGACGAGTATCAGGTGGACGGCGTAGCGTATCAAGAGGCAGAAATGTTGCTCGTCCGGCACCGGTACGGCGCAGTTCAGCGATGGCCTCTTCGGCATCGCGCCATTCCTCAACGACGATGTGTTGCAAACGGGCGCCGAGTGCAACCTCAATAGCTGTCTCTAGCTCAGGGGGGACACGGATAATCTGCTGAACTAACAAAAAGCCACGCCGCCGGTTTCGTTCAGCCCATTCGAGAGCTGCTCGTACCCCAGCAAATGTTCCGGTGTGGGAACGGGCCAACCGACTCAAGGCTTCCAAACGGGCTTCTCGTTCGGCTAAGGTATGGCGACAAGCGGCCCGCTCTTCGTCTACTGCGGCGCGAGCCTGGCGCAAACGATCAATCTCCTGGCGGGTATGTTGGACTGTCGCATGGCTGCTTTGATACGCCTGTTCGGTAGCAGCGAGAGTTTTTTGCGCTTCATAAAGCGCAGCCTGGGCAGTAACCATTGCTTCAGAAGCCTGCTGCAAAGCCGTTTTCACGCGCTCGATCTCGGTCTGCAAGCGGCGCTGTTGTGCTGAAAGCTGATCGATCTGACTGAGCACGGTAGCTTCAGTGCGCGCAGCCTGTAATGCGCGTTCCTGCGCAGCTTTGATCTGAGAAGTGAGGATGGCCCATGCTTGTTCATCGGTTTGTTGTTTATGCTCTGCCTGCGCAAGCTGGTGACGAAGCGCCGTCAATTCTTGTTCAACTTGTGTCAACTGTGTAGCAACTCGCTCACATTCCTGGGCAGTTGTGTGTTGGCGGTCGGCCAATGTCGTTAATTGTCGTTCAATCTCTTCACTGCGCCGCGACAGCGCAGCCAGTCGTTCGTTTTCAATAGCCAGATCGCGTTGTAATGCCTCGGCTTGCTGATGAAGCTGAGCAGCTTGATGATGTAATGCGCTTAGCACTGCGCGTCGTTCACGTAAAGCAGTCCGATGCACGTGAAGCGCGGCTGTGGCTTCACTCTGCACAATACGCAGACGGGCGAGAGTATCTTCTGCCTGTTGCACCTGATGTTGGGCCTGCTGTGCCTGAGCCTGGGCTGCCTGCCATCCGGTGTAGTGCCAGCGTGTGAGCAGCTTCTGTAGTTCGGCTTGCCATTCGCGATACTGACGCGCCTGGCCGGCCTGGCGGCGCAGCGTGCGCAGCCGTGGTTCAAGATCGGCCAGCAGATCAGACACACGCTGCAAATTCGCCTCGCTCTCGCGCAGGCGTCGCAGAGCCTCGGCTTTACGTAACTCGAATCCACCAATCTCAGCCGCATCTTCAAACAACCGGCGTCGTTCAGTGGGTCGTAACGTCAGCGCTGCATCAACCAACCCTTGGTTGATAATCGTGTACGAACCACCGAGCGGTTCAACGGTGGCCAGCAGATCACGGAGCCGTACACGGGCACGGTTGATAAAATACTCATTTTCACCGGTGCGGGTCACCCGGCGTGTGATAGTGACCTCATCGAAATCGATTGGCAACAGGCGATCGCTATTGTCAATCGTCAGTGCTACTTCGGCTAGCCCGGCGGGTGGTCGCTTCCCTCCACCGGCAAAGAGAAGTTCACCGGTCTGCTTGCAGCGCAGGGCTGCCATACTCTGCTCACCGAGTACCCAGCGCACGGCGTCGGCCAGATTCGACTTCCCACTTCCATTCGGCCCGATGATTGCCGTAATCCCCGGCTGAAACTCGAATACAGTACGGGTTGCAAATGTCTTAAAACCCTGAATTTCCAGTCGTTTGAGGTACATTGATCCCTATATCGTTTGTCAGCACTATGCACCTGAAGTTTTTCAACGTTTTAATTTTGGGTGCATCCAACGACCGATCCGCAAGAAGAACGGAGCGACGGTAACCAGCGCCCCTCTCTTCCCTGTCCTTCTTCCAACATCCACGAGCGGAAAGAGGAATGACGGTCAAGTAGGTACCTGTTTCTCATTCGCCCCTATCTCCCATCATTGTCGGGTAGGGAAAAACGTTGAAAATCCCTGCTTACACCAGCCGGATATTGTACTCCAGGCCGACAACGTGGTAAAGTAGATGCTTGATCGGCCTTCGTTGAGCGGCTATAATGATGCGAGAATATTGCACTGATCATAAACAGATAAACGAAGGCAATCAACCGATTTATTCTGCGGGAATGTGTTCAGGTGTGATAGCAAACTCATCATACTTGATCTCGATACCTGCACAAGGCGCATCGCCGGTCCAGTCCGACGGGGCGCGATAGCGATACGTTTCATGCGCGAGCGAGTCTATCGCAACGAAGCCATTATTCTTCGTCGTACCGATTTTGCTGAGGCCGATCGTCTGCTCCTGATTGCTACTCCTGCTGGGAAGCGATGGGTTATTGCTAAAGGTACACGCAAAATGAAGAGTCGGCTGGCCGGTCACATTGAACTCTTCACACACGTGCAGATGATGCTAGCTGTCGGGCGTCATCTTGATATTGTGACCCAGAGCCAGATTGTGAGTTCCTTTCCCGTGTTGCGAAGTGATCTGACCCGTCTCGGTTGTGGCTTTTATGTTGCCGAATTGTACGACCGTTTGACGGCTGAGGCTGAAGAGAATCCACCGCTCTTTCGGCTGCTGGTCGAAACGTTCCAATCCCTTGATCGTAGTCCAACTCCTGAACTGACCCTGCGCAGCTTTGAACTTCACCTTCTGCAAGTGCTCGGCTATCGGCCTCAGTTGCACTATTGTGTTGTTTGCAACGAGCTGCTTACGCCAGATGCTGATCGATATAGCCCAAGTCTGGGCGGCGTGCTCTGTCCAAACCATCGGACGGCTGATCCGCATGCTTTACCCCTGAGCGAGGCGACGTTTCGATTACTACGCTACCTTCAGGCCCAACCGGTGGCTGCTGGTGAAACGCTGCGCATTTCGTCGGCAACCCGTCAGCAAGCAGCAGACCTCTTACGGGCCAGTATACGCCATCTCCTGGAACGGGATCTCAAATCGGCAGAGTTTCTCAATCATCTGTTATCATCACAGTAGGAAACGTATGACGACCACATTGTCTGAAATAAAGGAGGGCGGGCCATGAGTTATGTGGAAAGCCTGCTCGGGCGGGGAGAGCAGATTTTGTACGTCGCCCGTCAGCACATTTTTGTGTTGATTATGAACATCTTGACCGAACTGACGCTGATTGGAATTCTGGTTGCGGCCGGGGTTGCCTCGAATCTGGCATTCCGGAACAATTCAACGGCAATGATCGGTGGTATCAGTATCAGTGATCTGATTCTGCTGATCTGTCTTGTGATCAGCATCATCGTGCTGATCAGCGGTTTTCTCGATTTTCTGCGCTGGAATTCGGAACAGATCGTTATTACAGATCGCCGTGTGTTACAAGTACGTGGTGTCTTCAATAAGCGCGTGATTGACTCGTCGTTAGAGAAGATCAATGATATTGAGCTGCGCCAGAGCATCATAGGGCGGATCTTCAATTTCGGTACTATCGAGATTTTAACCGCTTCAGGTGCTGAAGGCGCCAACGTAATGGATCGGATCGAGGCACCGCTCGAGTTCAAACGGGCGTTGCTCGAGGCGAAACATAATCTTGAACGTGGGTATGGCTATCTGGAAGCAGAAGGGTATATCCCCAGTCGCCCGGTAAGTAGCGTCACGGAAATTCAGCGTACCCTAGAGGAGCTAGCCCGGTTGCGTGATCGCGGGATACTTTCTCCCGAAGAGTTTGAGGCCAAAAAGCGTGATTTGTTGAGTAGAATTTAAACGATCATTCCTGCACACATGTCTTTTGGAGTAGCCTTCTGTGCTCAAATCAGCACAGACAGTTGATGCCGTATCTTGAATAGAGTAGGTGCTGAATGTTTAACGACATCGAGCAAGCGCGTACTGCAATTATCGCGCGCTTACGCCACATCCCTCGCATTGGGCTGATCCTTGGTTCAGGGTTAGGGGCACTGGCCGACGAGATCGAAGATGCTGTTGTCATTCCTTACCGCGATATTCCCGGTTTTCACGAGCCGAAAGTAGCCGGGCATCGCGGTGAACTGGCGATTGGGTTGTTGGCCGGTCAACCGGTAGCCGTGATGCGGGGGCGTTTTCATTTTTACGAAGGTTACAGTATGCAAGAGGTAACCTTCCCGGTGCGAGTCTTACATGCGATCGGTTGTGAAACGCTCATCGTGACCAACGCTGCCGGTGGGTTACGTCCAGACTGGCAGGTTGGCGATATTATGCGGATCAATGACCAAATTTTCTTACCCGGTATGGCTGGTCATCATCCACTCCGTGGCCCTAACGACGAACGACTAGGTCCGCGCTTCCCGGCAATGGTTGGTGTGTTCGATAACGATCTGGTGCCGCTAGCCCGTGCTGTAGCATCTGAACTCGGTATTCCACTGCGCGAGGGCGTGTATTGTATGTTGAGCGGTCCAACTTTCGAGAGTGCAGCCGAACTGCGGATGCTTAGAGTGTGGGGCGCTGATGCGGTGGGAATGTCAACGGCGCCAGAAATTGTTGTTGCTGTCCATTGTGGAATGCGTGTGCTTGGTTTTTCGCTGATTACGAATCTGGCTTTGCCTGACGCGCCACCAGCCAATCACGAAGAGGTGATGGCAGCCGGCGAAGCTGCCAAACCGCAATTCGCTGCGCTCCTTTGTGGTATTCTGGCCCGCATGAGGTAGACATAAAGTTGACATCGATCATTCACCATCCCAGGGCTCCCGTTAGCATAAGATAGGAAGATGTGCCATGCGCACGCTCACACCACTAACCGTCGTACCCGCTATCGATGAAACAACCCGAACGACACTGGCTGCATACTGGATCACCAGTGTGGAAGAATTTGTTGCAACAGCCCGTTCCAGTAATACGGGGTTAGGAAGTGGACTGGCGGCGCTGGCCCACGTCTTAGGCAAAAGCGAAGATGATGTGCGGGCGATGGTGATGGCGGCGTTAGAGGTTGTACCTGACGCCAGCTCGTTCAGTGTTGATGTGGCAATGGAGCCGGTTGGCACCGGGGCTATTTTCGATGATCTTCCTGAAGTGGATGCGACTTCGTTTAGTCCGCCGGTCGGTTTGCCGCCAGAAGTGCCGCCACTATTCACGCTACCGCCGCCGGTGAGTCAGGGGCCGCGCAATACCTGTGTTGCCTTCAGCATTGCTGCAATGGTGCAGATCCTCAGTAAAGACCCGACCGATCTCTCCGAACAATTTATCTACTGGATCAGCAAGGATCGTGATCGAATCCCTGGTGACGTTGGTACCAATCCATTGGTGGCTATGCGTGCTGTTGCAGAGCTGGGAGTTTGTCGTGAAGAGACGTGGCCCTACCGACCAGAACCGGTTGATCATCAACGGCCAGGACACGAACGACCGAGCGATGCGGCATTTCGTGAAGCAAGACAGCGTCGCATCGCTGATGTTGAACTATTGCCAGCACGTGATGTTCATCAGATAAAGGCTGCTCTGGCTGGCGGTCGTCCGGTGTTAATCGGTTTAATGATCGGCGAACATTGGACGAACAGCGGCCAGGTGCGACGAATTGGACGGGTGCGCCGGGCATTACCCGGAGAGCAACGCTTAGGCGGTCACGCAATGTGTGCGCTGGGCTATCGCGATGATCCAACCGCACCCGGCGGCGGGTACTTTATTGTGCGAAATTCGTGGGGGAGCGATTGGGCGAATGAAAATCCTGATGGTCCTGGTCATTGTTATGTACCATACCAGTTGATCTTTGAGGAAGGACTGGCGGCACTGATTGCGACCGGTGTGATCATCGAACGGCCAGCAACGGTACTGTCAGCATTGGGCACATCGCCAGCCGACGATCTAGCTTCCATTCTGGCCGAAATGCAAGCTTTGCGTAGTCGACTCGATTCGATCATTGAACGGGTGCAGGCGTTGGTTGGAGCATCACTCTCGGCAGTTGCACCAGCACCAGCAATGAGCACCCCAGCCGCTCCCCCTGAATCACCGCCAGTTGTCGGCTATCAAGGTCCGTTGATCCTGATCGCTGATGCACCCGATGGTGAAGAGCTACATCCTAACGGCATCGACGGTCGGCGCGGCGAGCCGCTTTTGCGAATTGATACGATTCGTGCGAGCGAGCTGGCTCAGCGGAGCGAAGACTCCAAAGAATTACACGCTCTGCACAAGACGCGCAGCGAAGCAGAAGAGAAACATTTTGGCGTTGTTGCCGATGTTAATCAAGAAGACCTGGCTCAGGCCCGCTGGGCAGTGGTGGTCAGTGCAACTGATGATGTGCGCTTAATCGAGGCACTCTGGCCGCTTATCGAACACCGTGCCGACCAGCAGGGTATCACGTTACCGCCCGTTGCGTTTCGGGCAGGTGAGACATGCGCTGAATGGGCAGCTCGCTATGCCGATCTCAAGCAGCCGTGGGAACAGCGAGCGCCAGTCTTGATTCATCGTCCTGGTGAGCGGGTGAATGGCTGGTTAGCACGTCACGGGACGATAGCCGGGCCGGTTAAGCCGAGTCAGGGTGTTCCGTTCTATCTCTTAATTGCGGCGCGCCCAGGACCACTGACACCTGATGATCGATCCTTCATCAGTTTCAACTTTCAATACGAACTAGACATCTTCTGGGGGGTTGGTCGGCTCTGCTTTACCGATGAACGAGGTCAACACCGCTATGCCGATTATCGGACGTATGCGCAACGTTTGGTTGAGCATGAGCGGCGAGCGGCACGTGATTTTCGACTCCGACGTGAGATCGTCTATTTTGGTACCCGCCATGATCTTGATAAATCAACTGAACGCAGTGCCGTTGAGTTGGTAATGCCGTTGGCAGCCTGGCACGAACACGGGTTGCCTCAAAAACAGGGCTTCGCCAGACGGCTTCTCCTGGCCGGTGATGCCACTCGCAGTAATCTGGAACAAGCATTGCGCGATGGGAATCAGCCACCGGCTATTTTCTTTAGTGCTACCCATGGTCTGGGCCTGCCGGCCAATGATCGGGAACTTATGATGTATCAGGGTGCACTGGTAACGCAAGACTGGAGCGGGTTTGGCGGGATTAAGCGCGAGCACTGGTTTGCGGCTGAAGATTTGCCGACCAATCTCTCGTTGGAGGGTATGGTAGCCTTACTCTTTGCCTGTTATGGCGCCGGATGTCCGCAACGCGATGAGTTCATTTTTGATCCAGAGAAAGGTCGTCCACTGATTGCCCCCTTTACCTTTGTGGCGCAACTGCCACAGCAGATGTTATTACGGGGTGCGCTTGGTGTGGTTGGACATGTTGAACGGGCATGGACATACAGCTTTAGTCTAGATGGAGCACGTAGTCAGACGCAGAGTTTTGAAGACGTGATTGGGCGACTGGTAAGTGGTAAACGGTTGGGGAGTGCAACCGATCAGTTCAACATAATTCAGGCAGCACGTTCGTTAACACTGTCTGAAGAGCTAGAGAACATTAAATTCGGGAAGCAACCCGAACCACGTGAACTGTCCACACTCTGGATGGCGCGGAATGATGCACGCAACTATATGCTGTTGGGCGATCCGGCAGCACGCCTGGCGGTGAACGGTGGATCGCTCGTGAAGTGAGGGTAAGGGTGTAAAGAAAGAGGCCGAGGTGGATTCCTGATCTGCCTCAATTTCCCTAGGAGCGCGATTAAAAACTTGGGCTTTTGATGAGGCTCGAGGATGGTACGCCATATTGTGTTTCGGGGAACATTGGCGGGCACTGCATGCGTCTCCTTGCCATGATGGAAACGAGTGGCACCGCGTTCAGCGCCGGAGCTACAGCGCACGCCTGACACTCTCTCACCTTCCCCCTGGCCCCCTTCTGTTCATCCACTGCGAGAGGGAGGGTAACGTGCGGCTGGATGAACCCGCTCTCCCAACCCGTCACGTGCATCACCTGGCATTACCTGCTCGGCAGAGGGCACGTGCAGCGGATGAAAGAATATTAGCCCTCGAACGAAATGGGCGCAGAGGCACGGTACGAGCTTCCTGAGAAATCTGAGTTTTTGATCAAGCTCCAAGAGAGTGTTGAGGGAACTGAGGGGAAAGGTGGTGGGTGCGCTCTGCCGGACAGGATGCGTACCGGAAGCCTGTGCCTAGCGGTTAGAGGCATGGTATCAAACACAGCTTGATCTCCACATTTCATTCGCCAACATCTCGTTTATGCGGTAATATGTAGGTAAGGTTTCAGTCTGCTCATGACACGCCATATTATTATGGATCTACGTGCTCGTCTCATCTTATCACTCTCACCATTGCTAGTTGCACTCATCCTCTTTGGGGTGCTTGCCATCGTTACGCAACAGCGTGTAGCTCAGGCGATCAAGAAGCTCGATCAGGTAGCGAATGATCTGGTTGAAGTGGCTCAAAGCGAGTCGCTGATTCTCCTTGAACAGTATTACGTGAGCGAGATTATTGCCGGACGTCAGAGTGATCGCACAATTCTTGAATCACAGCGGGCAACAGTACGTTCTTTTCTCGAGGAATACACGCTGCAAGAAGGCGGTAACTTTGTTGAGCTAGAACTGGCTGCTCGCTTTAATGTGATGGTTGAACAACACGATGCAGCGCTCGCCGTTTTGGATCGTGGTAACCGTGAACAAGCCAAGGCAATGATCAGCACCGCTGATTATCACCGCAACGTGCGTGCCATCCACAGTCTGGTCGTCGGTGCCCAGCGAGAGTATGAAGTGCAGTATCTGCAAGCGATCGACGCTCTGGAACGTATCGTTAATGAAGGTTTCTGGTATGCCGCGTTTGCTGTTGCTCTTGCAACTGTCCTTGCAATAGCTATGGCGGTTACGTTAAACTGGCAGATAGCGAAGTACGTTGATCGGCTCACAACTGATGCCGAATACTTTGCCCAAACCGAAACCCAGGGTCAACTTAGTTCAGTTGGTTCGATCAAACAGCTCCAACGCTTGCGCGATGCATTCCAGCGTTTGCTAGAAACGAACCAGCAACGGCAACACCAGTTAGCAACCGCATTGCAGGCGCAACAGGCGCAACTTGCTCGCGAACGGGAATTGCAGGCAACGATCAGGGCCTTGAGCCTACCTGTAACCCCATTAGGACCGCACACGCTCTTCTTACCGCTTGTAGGTCATCTTGATACTGAACGGGGCAAGCAACTTGAACAGACCTTATTACAGGCTATTCAGCAGCGACGGGCACGGGCAGTGGTGGTCGATGTGAACGGCCTGGCCACATTCGATGAACAGATGATGCAAACCCTGATCCGAGTCGGGCAAGGCGCACGGTTGCTCGGTGCTCAGGTGACACTGGTCGGCGTGCGCGCCGATCAAGCGTTACAGCTTGCGCAGTTACCTGCCGGATTGTTCAAATATGCGCGCGATATTCCGGCGGCCTTGCACATCAATACGTGAAGGTAATCCTCTGTTATAATGCAGTGCGTTATCGCTTTATGGTACGAAGGAGGCCATCATGCACATTGTTGTGTGTTTGAAGCAGGTCCCTCGCGACAATTCGGTTAAGATTCGACCGGATTTGACCATCGACGCCGAGGGGATCGAGAAGATTATCAACCTCTTCGACGAATACGCGCTCGAAGAGGGTATTCGTTGGAATGAACAGCACGGCGGTAAGGTAACGGCACTCTCTATTGGCACCTCTGACTGGGTCGAGCAGTTGCGGCGGGCATTGGCAATGGGCGCGACTGATGCACTGTTGCTCAGTGATCCGGCATTTACTCAGCTTGATCCGATTGCAGCCGCTCGTGTGGCTGCGGCCGCCATTCGTAAGCTGGGAGATGTTGATCTAGTTATCACTGGTCGCAACAGTACCGACGACGAGAGTGGCGCTTTTGCACCGGCGCTGGCGCGCTTGCTGGGCTGGCCACAGGTAACATATGTTGGCAAGGTGTTGGAACTGCAACCCGGCGGAATGCTTAAAGTTGAACGTCATCTAGAGAGTGTGATTGAGACAGTTTCCTGTCGCCTGCCAGCAGTGATGTCGGTGATCAAAGATATTAACGAACCACGCTATCCCTCGCTCCTCAAAATCAAGCGTGTGGCAAAGGTTGAGCCACCAGTGTGGACAGCCGCCGATCTGGGGTT
>Ga0308400_1000087_pt1 | contig 37567 bp, 35 predicted proteins | sample HotsprSampOS1265_FD_203451 | JGI IMG/M metagenome (GOLD analysis project Ga0308400, IMG submission 203451) | Hot spring phototrophic mat microbial communities from Octopus Spring, Yellowstone National Park, Wyoming, United States - 20060914_OS12-65 ...
AGACTGGTCCCGATTAGAACGGTAATACCTGAAATAACACCGGTGAGCGCTGTCTTGCCACCTGCCTGATACGCCAGCGCCGAGCGGTTGAATGAGCCAGAACACGGCATGCCGGAAAAGATTCCAGATGCAATGTTTGCTAATCCCTGTCCGACAAATTCCTGATTGCTGTCAATTCGTTGACCGGTGTAGCCAGCAATCGCACGGGCAATCGCAATTGCCTCAACCAGACCGATAATGGCCAGCGCAAGTGCACCATTGGCCAACTGCCCAATCAAGTGGAGATCAAATGGTAACTGCGCCAATGGTGGAAAACCTGCCGGCACTTCACCCATCAAACGCACACCCTGCTGTTCTAGGTCGAAAACCCAGACAATGAATGTCATGATGACAATACTCAAGAGAGAGGCTGGCAATGTGCGGGTAAACTTAGGAATCGTATAGATAATAATAATGGTCAATCCACCAATAATAAGAGACGGCCAGTGTACTTGTTCGAATTTCGCCAGCGTTTCAACAACGATTGTAGGAATATTCGCACCTGGAGGAATGCTAATGCGTGTAATAGGACCGATCTGATTGAATAAAATTAAGAGTCCTGATCCGGCTGTAAACCCAACGGCAACTGCATCTGAGATGAAGGTCACCAGCATACCTAATCGGGCAATACCCATAATGAGCCGGATTATTCCGGCCATTATCGCAACTAAACTGGCAGCCGTAACGAATTCGGAACTGCCGACCGGTGCAATCGGCAAAAGTACCGATAGAGTTAAAATAGCGCCAGTTGTAGTTGGGCCACTGTTTAGCAGAGTAGAGGATCCCCACAATGCCCCGATCATCGTGGCGACCATTGCACTGTACAAACCAACCACTGGTGGTAGACCACCCAAAATAGCAAACGCCAGTGATTGGGGTAATAAAACCAGACCGACCGTGACTCCAGCGAAAAAGTCCGCTCGTAATGCGTGCAGTGGATAAGTCCGAAATAATCGAACGGGCTGCGCGAATAAGGTTAGTGCCGAACGTATGTAATCGTACATAGTGATGTATTCATGTGTCTGACAAGAATCACCATCATTCATTGTGACCAAAATCGCTTGCTATCTGAAGGATAGTGTAGATGAAAGAGAGCAGTTGCCGTTTACTCCAGATGTTTTCCATCATACCGCGATTTCAGATTAGTAAAGCAGTGATGAATACTCTTGAACGTAGCTTTGTAATTACAGATACCGTATTCCTGTCAGATAGTCTATGGTATAGTGAAGGCGGTGGAGCTGTTGATCATTATGCTGAATCTCGATATTCAGTATAACGTTTCTCGAATGGATTCATTCCCAATGTGCAACAAGAGGTTTGTACGAACGATAGGATCAGTACCGTTGTTGGCAGTAATAACTGTGACCAGGGAGAGGATTTCACGAATTAATAGAGCTATGATCGACCGCCATTTATGGATGCTGAGTACTATTGTCGGTTTGATCCTCTTCTGGTTCTTACGGCAGCGCGGTTACGATGATCCGTACATTACATATCGTTACGCGATGAACCTAGCAAGTGGTAACGGCTTTGTCTACAATCCTGGCGTTGCGACCCTCAGCACAACAGCCCCCCTGTTCGGATTGATCCTGACCCCAGTGGCCTTATTCGGCTGGCCGATTCCACTGGTAGCTAACCTGATTGGCTGTCTGAGTCACGCCACTGGAGCACTGGCGTTGTGGCGATTGGGTCAGGAATGGAATGACAGGCTTGCTGCTGGAGCAGCAGCGCTCTTGTACCTGCTCTTTCCCTTTTCACTGACAACGCTTGGCAGTGAGACTTTGCCGGCAATGGCGTTGACGCTATGGATTTTTGTTTGGGCAGCACGTGGTCGGCAATGGCTTACCGGTACCCTTGCCGGGTTGTTGGTCTGGCTACGGCCCGATGGGATTCTCGTCGGGCCGTTAGCGCTCCTGTTGTTGACGATAACCGGCAAGCACTGGCGTAATTGGCGGCGCTGGCCGTGGTTAGCAGGATTGATCTGGATCGGGATCGTTAGTACTGGCGCAGGATTGGCCTGGTTCATATACGGTGCACCATTGCCGGTAACGCTCTATGCCAAGCAACAACAAGCGCTCATTCCTGGTTTCTACGATTTTGGTGATCGACTGTGGGTGACGTTGCGTAACCATCTTGCTCAGCCTGTTTACCAGATGGTCTTCTTGCTGGCCGGTCTCGGCTTGATAGCGAGTTTGCGCTCTTGGCGCTGGCTATTTTTGATCGGATGGGCAACGCTCTACGCTCTGGCTTATACGCTCTTGCACGTAGCTGGCTATTTCTGGTATGTGGCCCCACTCGTTGTCGGTCTGGCACCTGCATTCGGGCTTGGGGTACGTCTTGTCGGCAGATGGTTACAGCGGCTTGGTGGGCTGAGGTTAAGCAGTATTGGGATTGTCGTGATATTATGCGGCACTACTCTCTGGTTGAGCAGTGCTGTTTATCGGATCGGTCAACAGATCGATCCGCGTTTGACCGTCTATCGTGAGGCAGGAGAATGGTTGGCAGCCAATACTCCACCAAACGCTAGCGTTGCCACGCTAGAGATCGGCATTATCGGCTATTACGCTCAGCGTCCGATAATCGATTTTGCCGGTCTTCTACAGACGGACATTGCCGCCCAATTGGGATCAGGAGGGTTTGGCGCTTCGGCGCAGTATGCGATTGAGCATTATCGTCCAGCATACCTGGTATTACAGGAACAAGCCCTCTCCCTGCTGAGTGGACGACCTGACCTTACCGCACGTTGCCCGATTGTCGCCGAGATTCCCGATCCACGGTATGCAGCACCATTGACGATCCACGCCTGTCGTTGGGAAAGCCCTTAATAGTCCATCAGGATGTACGCTACGCCTATCGACCAGAGGAGAAACGAATGAAACGATTGATCACTATCACCCTCTTGCTCATACTGTTAACCACGACGATTCCTGTCGCGGCTCAATCTACTGCACCCGTCTGCTTTCCCGATGTACCGCTCATTGATAACTGCCTTCATCCATCTTTCGTGGCCTACTGGCGCGATAATGGTGGTCTACCGGTGTTCGGTTATCCCATCAGCGCTCTCGAACTATTTACCGGCGATGAAGGGCGATTGTTGACCGTGCAATGGACGGAGCGCAATCGTCTGGAGTTACACCCTGATAAACCACCGGCATACCGTATCCAGATCGGGCGGATGGGAGCAGAAGCATTAGCCCGTGCTGGTCGTGATCCTTTTGCCGATCCGCCTGATAGCGGGCCACAACCCGGATGTCTCTGGTTTCCTGAAACCGGTCACAATGTCTGTGATCAGGAACCAGGCAACGGCTTTCGTTCGTACTGGCAGAACAACGGGCTACGGATTCCCGGCCTGAGTCGCTATGCGCAATCACTAGCGCTGTTCGGCTACCCGTTAACAGCCCCGCAAATGGAGCGGAATGCAAACGGTGATCTGGTATTGACCCAGTGGTTTGAGCGAGCACGTTTTGAGTGGCATCCGCAAAATCCGGCTCGTTCACGAGTGTTACTTGGTTTGCTGGGGCGCGAACTGTATACCTCGCCACAACCTCTACCTGATCTGCGGAGTGGCCGGTCTGTGTTCGGTGTGGAAATCAATCGCGGTACTGTCGCTGCCACTGCCAACCGTCTGGCCGAGCTGGGAGCTGACTGGGTGCGCTACAACGGTATTCTCTGGTCGGAAGTAGAACCAACGCCAGGTGCTCGTAATTGGGAGGCCCTGAAACAGGTTGAAGCAGACTTGCAGGCGATCAGTGCTACTGGCGCTGTACCGATGGTAGTCGTGCGCGGCGCACCATCGTGGGCACAGGCCCAACCGGATACCATCTGCGGACCGATTCGCGCCGACGCCTTACCTGCCTTTGCGTCATTCCTCAGCGATCTGGTCGCTCGCTATCGTCAACCACCGTACAACGTAACATTTTGGGAATTAGGAAATGAACCTGATGCCCCATTCCAGCTTGTCGGTAGTACAGCGCCGTTTGGTTGTTGGGGTGATGAGCAAGACGAAGAGAGCTATGGTGGTGCCGCGTATGCGGCGATGTTGAAGGTTGCCTACCCGGCAATTAAGGCTGCCAATCCGCAAGCTCAGGTCATTCTTGGGGGATTGATTCTCGATTGCGCACCGGATCGTTCGTTGCCGAATGGTCAGCCCTGCCGGGCTGGCCGCTTTTTCGAGGGCGTCTTACGCGCCGGTGGAAGTGATTACTTTGATATTGTGGCCTATCATGCGTATGGCTACTTCCGTCCTAATTACGATCCGGATCGCGAGCGACCGAACTGGAGTGACCGTGGTGGAGCAACGCTGGGCAAGGCGGCTTACCTACGCGAAACGCTGGCGCGGTACGGTTATGCCAAACCACTCCTTATGAATGAAGGAGCCTTGCTCTGCTATCGCAGTTCGCCTAATTGTCGACCCAACGGCTTTGAAGCGGCAAAAGCAGATGCTGTGGTACGACTCTATGCTCGAACGCTGGCCATCGATCTGCTGATGTCACACTGGTACACGCTCAACGGCCCTGGCTGGCAGGAGAGTGGTTTACTCGATGCCAACCAACAACCGGTACCGGCCTTTCAGGCATTTCAGTTCTTGCGCCAACAACTGGCCAGCGCACGCTACGTGCGCACTGTAAACATTCCCGGTCTGGAAGGGTATCATTTCCGTACACCCGACGGTGACGTGATTATCGTCTGGAGTATTGATGGCAGCGAACGGACATTTACCGTTCCATCTGCAACCCGCGCTATCTACGACGCAACCGGGACAGCATTACCGTTGTCAACGACGCTGACTCTGACTACAGCGCCACGGATCGTTGTTGTTTCGGCTCGGTAACGGGTAGAGAGATTGTGAGAGAGATACGGAAACCTGCTTTTACCCGACGATCACAAGGTATGCAGTAACTACCAGGTAAGACGACGCTTCATTTCAGAGTTCTTGCTCTATCCGGCAATGGTGATGGAGGAGAAACCATTAGGAACGTAGGGATAAGCAGTTGGGGCGGAATCTAAATCCGCCCCCTGAGATCGTTACCAAGTTCGGCTCACTTACCACCCTTCACCGAATCAACCACAGCTCTTCCTGCGGTTGACCGATCCACTCATACCCATCGGCAGTGACCAGGACCTCTTCTTCAAGCGAAATATAACCGTAACGAGTACGCACACCGAGTTCAAGGGTCAAGACCATCCCAGCATCGATAGTACCGTAAGGCTTGTCGCCGTACCGTTCCCAACGTGGATAGAAGCCAACCCCACCATCGTGTACCGCTCGTCCAACCTGATGCCCAAAGTGCATGCGGATACTCTGGATAACCGGCAGCGGTAATCGTCTGGCGGGCAATTGCATCAATTTCCCACCCCACAACTCCGGGCCGTATTGCCGCCGCTGCATTCCGAATTGCAGCTTTGACTGCATTGAAGGCGTGCAGAACTTCGGCTGGCGGTTCGTCTTCGTTAGGCCGCAAACAATACCAGACCCGCTGATGATCCGAGCAGTAGTCATTCAGTTTGACGCCAAAATCCATGTGGAAGATTTCACCAGGGCGCACAATTTCATCCGAAGGGCCAACGTGTCCCCAGGGTGAGGCGGGTCCAGCATTAAGGCCAGGGCAATGGGCAGGATCCCAGGCCGTCGTTGCCCCAGAAGCGTTAGTTTGTGCGTGCACAAAGGTCGCAACCTCGCGTTCACTCACTCCAGGTCGCAGAAAATCACCTACCGCAGTAAAGATGCGCAGACCGAGATCGGCAGCAGCTCGTAAGCGTGCCACTTCCTGGGGGGTCTTGCGACTGCGTAGGGCAGCGACAAAGGATTCGGCAGAAACGAGGCGATTGCGATAGGGTGTATCGGCAAGATAATCGCACAGATTGAGATACATACCACAGGTCAAGCCATCAGCACTCACATCGCTGCGGCTGATGTTAATCCCGATACGTTGCGGATCGTAAGCAGAAAGGATTCGGACGAGTTCAGGTCCAATGCTCTGTGTATAGGTACGTACTTCAGTAAACAGACCAGTTCGCCGCACCGCTTCATCATCACCCAAACCGGTCAAGGCCAATGCCTGACCATTACGGGTAACCATGATGGCCGTCGGCCAGGTGAAAGAGAATTGACCGAGGAGTTTTAGCGATGGATCGGTGTGTTCAGCCGTTTCACGAACAAAAATGAGCTAGAGATCAAGATCATGCGCTGCCAGCAGTTCGCTAGCCTGGTGCAGTTTCTCGTGGTAGAGGTCCATTCGTTAGCTCCTCATTCCATGACGATGCGGCTGAACGTTGCGTTACGAGATCGGGTCTGGTATTCAATCCTCGTGTGGTGGGCAATCGAGCCTCCTCGGCTCTTCCCACCGCTGTACGCCAAACGATGTACTACCGCCACAAACTATTCCAGAGGTCTTGCAACGTGCTTTGTACACCGGCAATTGTTTGTCGGATAGGGTCAGGCGAAAGACGAGCATCGAGGCGTGTGCGGGCATCTTCGATCACCTCGGTGAGCATACGGTGAGCTTCTTCGGCGTAGAGCCTGGTTAGCAACTCGGCATAGGCATCGAGTAACTGTTCACGATCGGCTTTAGGAGTTTCATCAAGTAAATTTGCTAAAATTTGTCGTGCACGAGTATAGAAATCTTCAATCGCCATAGGGTCTTCCTTCACGTCGATGATAGTGGTGGTTCTCCCCGTCTGAGGACTTCTCGGGATCGGCCACCTTCGGCAGGGCCGACATACCCCTGTTGTTCAAGGAGATCGATCAACTGTTGAGCCTTCGAATAACCAATGCGAAGCCGGCGCTGGAGAAGTGATGCAGAAGCGCGCTGGTGTTGCGAGACGAGCGCAATCGCCTGGGGCAACAGCTCATCTTGTTCGGCGGGCGAGAGAAATTCGGCTGGTGGTTTAAACTCGTTGCTACCGGTGGCTGCCTGAACGGTACGCGCATGACCTGCCGCTTCCGTCGCATTTGTCTCGGCAGGCGGAGCGGCATTGCGCCAGAATTCAACGATCCGCTCAACCTCGCGGTCGGCAACGTAAGTCCCCTGGATACGCACCAACTTAGACGAGTCGGCAGCCATGTAAAGCATGTCACCACGGCCCAGGAGATGTTCAGCACCGGGCATGTCAAGGATAACGCGGCTATCGACCTGTGAGGTTACCGCGAAGGCGATCCGTGAAGGGAAATTTGCCTTAATCAAACCGGTAATCACATCGACCGACGGGCGCTGAGTAGCGATGATTAAATGAATCCCCGTTGCCCGAGCCATCTGCGCCAACCGACAGATATAGGTCTCAACCTCATCGGCAGCCATCATCATCAGATCGGCCAACTCATCGATCACAATGACAATATACGGCATTGGTTCGAGATCGGCCCGTTTTCGTGCCAGTTGGCGATAACTGTCGATATTACGACAGGCATTACGGGCAAAGATTTTGTAGCGGCGTTCCATCTCGCGGGTGGCCCACTTTAGCGTTGGCACAACCCGTTCTACCTCAGTCACTACCGGCGAAAGCAGGTGCGGAATGTGGTTGTAGACGATCATCTCGACCATTTTGGGGTCGATCAGAATGAACTTAAGTTCGTCGGGAGTGTGTTTCAGCAACAAACCGCAGAGAAAGGCATTAATAGCTACTGACTTCCCCGAACCGGTAGCACCGGCGACCAGTAGGTGCGGCATTTTGGTTAAATCGGCAATCACCGGCGTGCCACTAACATCCTTCCCCAGCGGCAGTTTCAAGCGGCCACGGTGCAATTCGTACTCTTCGCTGTCGAGTACCTCACGCAGAGTAACCATCGCGATGGCGCTATTGGGAATCTCAATCCCAACCACATTTTTGCCGGGAATTGGCGCCTCAATCCGGATCGATTGCGCAGCCAGCGCCAAAGCCAAATCGCGTTCGAGGGTCAAAATTTTCGCGACCTTAACCCCGACTGCCGGTTGTAGTTCAAACTGCGTCACTGCCGGGCCAGTATTCACACCAACCACCCGTGCTTCAACCTTAAAGCTGGCCAATGTCTCTTCGATCACACGGGCTTTCAGCCGTCGTTCTTCATCGGTGATACCACCATCAGCGGTACGTTCAAGTAACAGATCGAGGGCCGGCAGAGGCCAGGCTCGGCGTACCGATGACAGTTCAAATCCATCGAGCGGCTCCTGGACAACCTCCTGCACAGGCTCTGGTTGTGTCGGCGTGGGCGGCTTTGGCAGCGGAGCGGCTTTGGCGGTTGGTGATGGTAACTCAGGTGTTGGACGCTGGAACAGACTGGCCCGCGTAGGGCGCGCTGCTATCGGCGTTGGCACAATATCATCGACAGATGTCTGCGGTGGTGGTACAAAGAGTACATCGCTACTGCCACGTTGCAGTGCTGTTGGTTGTGGTAATGGCGAGCGGTGCGGTACATTCCAGAGCATCCGCCAGAATGTAGTAGTACGCTCGATCATCCCCAACACCAGCTTGCGCACAGTGAGGTTGAACGTGAGGAGTAAGCCTGTCAGACCCAGCGCCAGGATCACCATCACTGCGGCAATGCGCCCAATAGCGAGCTGTAGGAGTTCTAGGAGCCAGTAGCCAATCAGTCCACCACCCTCATTCATTCTGTCAGGGAGGAGGATGTCATGCACTGGCACTTCTAGCAAGCCTAGCATTGCCAGCAACACGAAAACTGTCCCCAATACATTCGCACCACTTAGGCTGGCATCGGTTATCTGTTCCTGCCACAAAATAGCAATACCGATGACCAGGAGGGTAAGCGGTACAAAGAAGATACCGGCGCCAAACAACGTATGCACCAGATCGAGGTAAAGACGCCCCAACCCACCAGATTCACCGGTAAAAACAAAAATGATTGTTATCGCGGCCAGCAGGATCAGACCGATGGCAAAGAGTTCACGTTGATGTTCGGGGCGCAGGGCAACCTGCCAGGCTCCGCGTGCCTTACCCTTTCGACCACGATTGCTCGTAGTGCGCTGTTTTCCTGACGCTTTGTGCCCGCTACGTGAAGCCATGGTTCTTACTCGTCGGGTACTTCTATATGCAATTCGATTATAGCATATTTGTGCGAGAGGGTATAGACAAAAACTCGGTATCGCTACGGATGAACCTTGGATGCATGAGGAGGGGTGAGTAACCGCCTTGCCCCTACCGATGTCCACGACGATGGTCACGGAGCGCCGATCCGACATCTCCTGTTGCCGCAGCAAATCGGTCGGGGCGCAGCAGCGCTGCGCTCGCCTATCCATCGATGAGTTGCATCCGTTACACCGTGAGACGGTTATTCGGATGGGCACTTAGTTCGTCGTGCGTGAACCAATGATGCCTCACAACTTCCTCCGAATCTCCTTTCGCTCTCATAGGTCGAGGGTGCACGGCGAATCTCTCGCAATCCTATTTTCTAGCTTCTCTCTGCTTTTTCCGCTGTTGCATCGTCCAATCATCGCAGGTGACCTGAAGCTGACCCCTCTGCAAAGTTCTCCTCCGCGGCACCCTCTTTACAAATTGCCTGCAACCGCATATAATTGTCACAAGGTATGTGTTGTTTGCACAACATACCATCTTCCAACTGAGAGATGTGCTCTCAGTTATTCTTTTTATACTAAGGTTTTCTGACCGTCCGGTTAGACGGTATAGGCAGCGTAGAGGCAGTAGTGATGACAGAGAAACCGACATATCTGACTCGCGAAGGTCGCGCCCGTTTGGAGGCCGAGCTTGAGCACCTCATTACCGTTGAGCGTAAGCAGATTGCCGAACGGATTGCTGCGGCCAAAGAATTAGGCGATATTTCCGAGAGCGGTGAATATGAAGATGCCAAGAAGGCACAGGCTCTATTAGAAGGTCGCATTCGCGAGCTGAAGCACTTGCTTTCACGCGCCGAAGTGATCGACGAAGATCAGGTCAGCAATGGTGAAGTACGACTTGGTTCGTCGGTAACCGTTCGCTTTGAAGAAGATGGTACAGAAGAGACGTGGACGATTGTTGGTAGCGCCGAAGCGAATCCCCGTCAGGGGCGTATCTCCAACGAATCGCCACTCGGTGCTGCTCTCCTCGGTAAGCGAGCCAGAAACAAGGTGACGGTGCACACTCCTTCCGGCGTCATGAAATTGACGATTCTCAAAGTGCGATAGTAAACACCGGACAAACGCCGCGCCGTGCTAGAGGCAATCATGTGGTGATTGTCTACATGGTGGTGCCTGTTCGTTTCTTTCAGGCGTCGACCTCTCGACGCCTGATTGTATTTTTCCGGTATAATGAGAAAAAGGCAAACCGACGTTGGTGGAAGACGTCGGCAATGCATACAGTTTCGGCATAATCCTATGGAATTAAACGATTTACAGGCCCAACGTGCCGCGAAGCTCGAGCAGTTGCGAGCGGCAGGTCTTGATCCTTACCCACCTCGCTGCCAGCGTAGCCATACGATAGGGGAAGTGCTTGCCGCTTTCGACGAACTGGCTGCCAGCGCTACGCCGCTGACGCTGGCGGGGCGGATTGTCGGTGCCCGCCGAATTATGGGTAAGATCGCTTTTGCGCATATTGAAGACGGCAGCGGTGAAATTCAACTCTGGTTAAGTCGAGCCGATGTAGGCGATGAGTGGTTTGACCGTTTTCGCGACCAGCTTGATACGTTTGATATTGTGCAAGCCAGCGGGGTCCTGCGCCGCACTAAAACCGGCGAGCGGTCACTGTTTGTCCGTGAACTGGCAATCTTAGCCAAGGCGATCAATCCACCACCGGAAAAATGGGCCGGTCTACAAGACGTTGAAGAACGGCATCGTCAACGCTACCTCGACTTGATCGTCAATCGCGACCGCCGCGACATTTTTCGTGCCCGCGCCCGGATTATCAGCACGATGCGGCGTGTTCTTGATGAACGCGGCTTTCTCGAGGTCGAAACCCCAGTTTTGCAACCACTTTACGGCGGTGCTGCCGCCCGCCCGTTTATCACCTATCATAATGCGCTCGGCCAAAACCTTTATCTGCGCATTGCGACCGAACTCTATCTCAAGCGATTGATCGTCGGTGGCTTCCCTGGCGTGTACGAAATTGGCAAGAACTTTCGGAATGAGGGCGTAGATCGGTCGCATAACCCTGAATTTACGATGATGGAGTGTTATCAGGCGTATGCAGATTATCACGCCATGATGACCCTCGTTGAAGAGATGCTGAGCGAAATCTGTCTAGCCGTACACGGTACTACAACAATAATCTATCAGGGACGCGAACTCGACTTTCGTCCACCGTGGCCACGGATTGCGATGGCAACGGCTATTGCCGATCGTACCGGCATTGATATTACGCAACTGACCGATCTCGCTACCCTCCAGGCAGCTATCGCCGATCGCGGGCTGAGGGTTGAGCGCAAAGCGTCGTGGGCCAAACAGGTTGATGAACTCTTCTCTGAGTTTGTGCAACCACATCTCTTCCAGCCAACGTTTATCATTGACTATCCGGTAGCGATGTCGCCCCTCGCCAAGCGAATTCCTGACCGTCCCGACTTTACCGAACGGTTTGAGGCCTTCATTGCCGGAATGGAGATCGGAAACGCTTTTACCGAACTGAACGATCCATTCGATCAAGAAGAGCGCTTCCGTGAACAATTGCGCGCATTCGCTGCCGGTGACGAAGAGGCTCATCAAATGGACGAAGATTTTATTAACGCTCTCTGCTACGGTATGCCACCGACCGGCGGCTTGGGCATCGGTATTGACCGATTGGTCATGGTACTGACCGACCAATCAAACATCCGCGAAGTGATCCCCTTCCCACATTTGCGGGAACGATCCGATTGAGTAAACGGTGCTGGCAAACCATCACCAGAAAGGAGGTTTTTATGCCCCGCTCATTTACGGTTGAACGTGAGAGTTTGCCGGCGGTTGTCCAGCGTTGGATTGAAGCCATTGGTCTTGGTGAGGAGGAGCTGATTGAGCTGGTATTTACTGAACGTGAATTGCTCATCAGACGCCCGATGAGTCCACACCTACGCGAATGGGCGGAAGCCATGTGTGATCAGTACGATCGCGCTTTTCGGCAGATTGTGGGGATCTAGCGACGAGATAGGGCAATGCTTGACGAAGAATCAGCAGAGATCATCTACCTGACAAAGGATGATGTCCTTGATCTGCATACGTTTGTGGTCGAAAGGTACGGCGGTCTATTCGGGATTAAGAGTCAGGATCGCTTGCAAATGGTATTACAAGCGCCACGACAACACCTCTTCGGCACAGAATTGTATCCCGATCTGTGCAGTAAGGCCGCCGTCTTTACCTTTTTACTCGTGAAGCATCATCCCTTTAACTCGGCAAATGAGGCTACTGCCTTTCTTAGTTTGCTACGTTTCCTTACGATCAATCGTGCCTGTTTACGACTGGAAGTTGGGCCAGATGAGATTGCCTGGGTATTTCGGGCATTAAGCCACGGTGATATGGATCGGGAAGAGCTTGAGCGCTGGCTACGCGAGAATGTAGGAACGTTACCATGATGCGGGTGCTCATTAATGGCGCAAAAGGGATGCTGAGCGCACGAGTGGCGCAGTTGCTGAGTCAGCAGTATGAGGTAATCGTGCTAGGTCGTCAGCCACCAGAAGCACCGATCGGGCACGCTGATTGGCTAACCGCACACCTTGATCGTCATCAATTGCTTGAACTCTTGCGCGCAGCACAGATTGAGACGGTCATCCATTTCGATTTGTTGGGCTTCAACGAGCCATTGCCCGATCACGAAACCACTGTCCAGCATAATGTTATTGGGACGATGGAGCTACTCGGCGCCTGTCGTGCTGCCGGAGTACGCCACATCGTGCTACGAAGTCATGGCTGGATTTACGGCGCCAGTCCGCTTAATCCGTTGTTCATCAGCGAAGAACATCCGATCAGAACCCAGCATTATCGTGGACTGTTACGTACCCTTGGTGAGGTTGAACAGATCGTTGCCGACTTCGCCGCTCACCATCCTCAAATTACAGTGACGGTGTTGCGTTGTGCACCATTGCTAAGTCCGCAAAGCCATCTCATGCACTACCTCTGTTCGCCATCGCCCCAGGTACTGTTCGGTTTTGACCCGATGATCCAGTTGTTGCACGTAGACGATGCTGCCCAGGCTGTGGTCGCCGCCGTCCAGAAACCGATTGGCGGGGCATTTAATATCGCTCCTTCTCAACCAATGCCGATCACTCAGGTGATCCGACGGCTTGGTCATCAGCCAGTTCCAGTGTTGGGACCGCTTTTCAACAATCAGCCACCACCAGGATGGCCTTTCGAGGTCGATTTTTTACGCTACCGCTGTACCATCGATCCGCAACGGGCCTGTCGCCTGTTGGGATGGTCGGCAAGGTACGATATGGCGACAGCTCTCGACGCGCTCAAACCACTATCACCGGAAGAGGAACGCACAACGGCTGCGCGTGCGCTTAGTGAATTTTTGAACCGTAGGAGAAAAACCGATGAACGACGAGCCGGTTGATTCCCAGCCCACAGCCGCAGAACCGCGTCGCTCACGCCGACGGCGAGCACAGACGGTGACCGTGGAAACAGAACAGGTATCGATCCAGGCTCCAACCGATCATTCCGGCATTGATGGTACCGTTCACGGAACAGTTGCTCCATCACAATCAACACCGAAATCGTTGGAATGGGATGAACCAGCACCAGCTCGTCGAACCGGAGAGCAACTATTTGAAGTGGAGATTGATATTCGCCAACAGAGCAATCAACAACCGCCACCACAGGCGGCATTAGCTCATTTTGCGGCTGGTGTTGTGCGGCTGATCGGTGAAAATCTCCAACGTATGACCCAAGAGCAGATCGTGCGGGTTAATAGCATGCTGCAAGGCGTCGATCTGCGCGATTACCTCGATCCCGATTTCTGGAAGGGCATCGGAATGGTATTGCGTTATCAGATCGACGAACAGGTCAATTTTATTCAACGCCGACTACGCGGTGAGTATAGTACCGATCCCTTCGGCATGGATCGCGAGATTATCGAGATCGCCCGCCCATTTCTCACCTTTATGTATACGACGTGGTGGCGAGTAACTGCCACTGGTCTTGAACATGTACCGGCTCAGGGTCGAGCCTTACTGGTCGCGAACCACAGTGGAGTCTTACCCTGGGATGGGGCAATGATTGCAACTGCGGTTGCTAATGAACATCCGGCTCAGAACGAACGGATTGTGCGCTCGTTGCACTTACACTGGTTTACGACGTTGCCGGTGATAGCCCCTACACTCGCTGCACTTGGTCAGGTACCTGGGATTCCGGAGAACGCAATTCGGTTGCTCGAACAGGATGAATTGGTCTGTGTCTTCCCTGAAGGTCTGAAAGGGGTGGGGAAGCTCTTTAAAGATCGATACAAGCTGGCTCGTTTTGGTCGTGGTGGGTTTGTGCAAGCAGCGTTGCGTACCCAAGCACCAATCATACCTGTGGCCGTTGTCGGCGCCGAAGAGATTTATCCGATGCTTGCAAATGCCGAGGGGGTGGCAAAGTTGTTCGGTTTCCCCTATTTTCCGCTCACGCCATTCTTTCCATGGTTTGGGTTGCTAGGGGTTATTCCCTTGCCAACGCGCTGGAGCATCACCTTTTGTCCACCCATAGCAACGGATAGTTATGAACCAGAAGCAGCCGATGATCCTATCACGGTGCTGGCGTTGACAGAGCAGGTGCGCGAGATTATCCAGGAGACAATCAACCAGAAGCTGGCTGAACGCACGTCAGTATTTTGAGTAGTGGCGATGGCGTCGTTTGATACATTAAGAGGAAACAAGGGGTGCAGTAGGGCTGCACCCTTATCATTTGTAGTGATGTAGAAGACAGAGATCGCTCAAATAAGGAAAATACCCTCCCATTGATGAGATGTTGGGTAATGTAGCCTGCCAAAAATGGAGGCTGGCGATGATTAAACATTTGCACAAAGCAGAGGAAAGGGTGCAGGTAACAGGAGCGAGAAGAATTTTTATGAGCATACTTTTTGAGCGCTTCATATCAATGCGTATATCTGGGATTTAACACCATTGCGTATCAGGCTGAAAGTGTGGTAAGAATAACACAGGATATTCTCTCGTTGCTAGATTAGGACCTCACATGCCATACCGCATCTGGATAATTGTGATCAGTCTCGTTGGCTTGATTTCCTGTACTGTTGTTCCAGGAAGCAGGACAGATGAACCATCTATACCGCCTACAGCGCCAATCGTGGCGCCGGTTGCAACAATTCAGCCCACCGCCACCGTTACGGCAACTTCGAATACGTTGGCAAGCAGCACTCCCGTTACAAATGAATCGACATCTACACCAGAACCGTCTATGACAGCTATTGATCCAGCGACATTTGATTATGCGCTTGAGCGTATCGCTGATGGCTTTTCGCGTCCGACTCATCTCACCCACCCTGGTGATGGGAGCGGACGGTTGTTTGTAGTTGAGCAGGCCGGTCAAATTTGGATTTTGCACAACGGCAAACGATTATCAACTCCATTCCTCGATATTCGTGAACGGGTAGGATCACGTGGCAATGAACAGGGATTGCTCAGCGTTGCATTTCATCCTCAGTTTGCCGCAAACGGTCGGTTCTTCGTCAATTACACCAACACCAGAGGCGATACGATTGTCGCCGAATATCGCGTTAGCAATAATCCCGATCAGGCCGATCCAACTAGTGCTCGTGAGTTATTACGTATCGAGCAGCCTGCCGCGAATCATAATGGTGGCTTGTTACTGTTTGGTCCTGATGGCTACCTCTACATTGGCACCGGTGATGGTGGTGGGGCTGGCGATCCGATCAATGCTGGACAGCGGCTAGACACACTTCTTGGCAAGTTACTGAGAATCGATGTAGACAATGGTCAGCCGTATGCGATCCCACCCGATAATCCTTTCGTTGGATTGGCTGACGCTTTGCCAGAAATTTGGGCCTACGGGTTGCGCAACCCCTGGCGCTTTACTTTCGATCCGGTGCGTGAGCTGATTTTCATCGCTGACGTTGGACAGAATGCGCTGGAAGAGGTCAACGTCGCTTCGGCTCAGACAGGCGGTTTGAATTATGGCTGGCGGCTAATGGAGGGTAACCAGTGCTATCGATCAGCAAACTGCGATCCAACCGGTCTGGTTTTGCCGGTAGCGGTGTATGGACGCGATAGTGATTCTGGTGGCTGTTCGGTGACCGGCGGTGAAGTGTATCGCGGTGGGCGTCAACCGCTGCTGAACGGTATCTATTTTTATGCTGATTTTTGTACCGGTAATCTGTGGGCGCTCTGGGCCGATGCTGATGGAGAATCGTGGCAACATGCACTGGTTTCCCGCGTGAATATTCAAACGACATCGTTTGGGTTAGACGAGGCAGGAGAAATGTATTTGCTTGACCGGGCTGGAGGAGTGTACCGGCTGGTTGCCTCTGCACGCCAGGCCAGGTAATACCGTACTGGAGGTTTTCAGAGGTCTCTGCTTCGGGTCAGCCTTAATGAGCGGAGGGATACCGACAAATATCACGCATCCGCTGCCAATGACTCTCCACTTACGCAGTCATCTGAGCGTATGAGCCGGAGGCCCGCGTTATGTGGTGTGCAACCGGAACCCATCGGTTGGTGTATCAGCACCCCCCAACCCCCCGCAAGCGGGGGGGGGAGAAGATAGCTGCAGACCATTATCGGAACGATAAACTGGGCATTTCCGCACGCGCTGCGGCGAAGTTAGGACGCTGCCTATTCTGCACACACTTCTGCGCTCGTTTCTCTTTCTCCTTCAAACACGCTCTAAGAAAGCTCTGATCAGTCGCATCAATTCAGCAGGTTGATCTTCTTGAATGGTGTGACCACTATTGGCAACGAACACTAGTTGGCAATTGGGAATGGCGGCAGCTAGACGTTGCACATCTTGCGGTAAGTTGTTCTTTTCGCCATCACCATTAATGAGTAACACCGGACAGCGAATATGAGGTGCTGCACTCAAGCAAATATCACCACCGGCGGACAAAATGGCCTCGGCTGCCCGTACCCAACCCTCTATCATTGGTTCGAGTTGTTCGCGACCGTGTAATGCAATAATCTCGTCTCGCCAGGCTGCCCGTCGCTCACCCCAGGCTGAGACCGGTAACCAGTCTTGCACAGCGTCAACCATGGCCTGACTGATCACACCAGAGACACCCCACGCCACTACCCCACGCACCAAATCAGGACGCCGTGCTGCGAGAAGTAATGCACTCTCAGCACCATCGCTAAACCCCATCACAACCACCGGTTCTGGCCGTAGCATATCGAGCAGTTCGGCCATATCATCTGCGTCGCGCTGGTAGAAGTCGGATGGAAAATTGCGATTCGGTGGCCGACTGGCACCATAGCCACGTAGATCGGGGGCGATGATCCGATAATCCGGGCTGAGTTCATCGATAAGCAAGCCCAAGTGACTGCGCGCTGTGCCGGTAAAACCGTGCATAAGCAAGAGCGGTAAGCCACTCCCTACATCGTGATATGCGATCATTGCTCCATCACGTAGCGTAACTTGTCTAAGCATAAAAATCCTATAATGGTAACAAACAGCGATAGTCTACTTACTGGGAAACTGAGATTGAGAGTTATGCAATGACCATAGAAGACTTGCGTGCCATTCCGTTGTTCGCCAGTCTTGATGAGGCAACGCTAGCCGATACTGCTCGCCGGGTACAAATCTGCCACTATCGAGCTGGTCAATATATCATACACGAAGATCAACCTGCTCATGCTATCTTCTTTGTCGTTCGTGGTCGAGTACGGCTGTCACGCACTGCCCCTGATGGCCGCGAGCAGGTATTGGCCATGGTTGGGCCGGGTGAATACTTCAATGCCGTACCAATCTTCGATGGAGGGGCAAGTCCGGCGTCAGCACGGGCAATGAGTCAGGTTACATGTCTGTTACTGGCACGCGATGATCTGCTGATGCTCATTCGCAAACACCCCGATTTGGCACTGGCCGCCCTCTCTGATCTAGCCGGTCAATTACGCGAGCTGGTGATGCTGGTCGAAGACCTGGCCTTCCGTTCGGTACGCGCACGTCTGGCGCGATTATTACTGGCCGAAGCTGCTGAAGGAACTGCTGAAGTGACGCAGCAAGAGCTGGCAGAACGTACCGGCACCGTGCGTGAGATTGCCGGACGAGCGCTACGCCGAATGGCCGAGGAACGCCTAGTAAAATTAGAGCGCGGGCGAGTCATCGTACTAGATCGAACGCGGCTGGCGAAAGTGGCAGAAGAATAAGGTGGCTAGATGAGTGTGCAGAACAAAATCAAACCACACGCTCGCAATGGTAGCGTGAAGCGCGTGGTTTGGCAAGGGTATGCTCAGCAAGCACAAGCTTTACTGAAAGAGAGCAGCTACCGTATTATACATATCAGCCAGTGAACCGCCGACAGCACTGATCGCCAGAACACAAACAAGTGCAATTAACGTAATAATCAATCCATACTCGGCCAGTCCCTGACCCCGTTCGCGTTGCTGCTCTAATCGACGTATCAGGAACAACACGTGGGTAAGCACAGCATAATCACCTCCTTTCTTCTAATAATGCTACTGTATCCTGAATTTACACAACATGCAATCAGCAGAGAGTACTATTACGCAATAGTACCAGCGTCATCGATGAAGCCTACATTCCCAAGTAATAGCAGATGGTCGTCTCGGCAGGTGCTTCCTCTACTCACGGGTTACCGCTCATCGCGACAACTGACCTCACCAGGGTAGTTGACAATACGCAGTTTTCGTGGACAAGACTGGTATCAGCGTTTTCAGCGTTTGGCGTATTCGCCACTAAACGGTTACTCACAAGGAAACCTGGGTGCGCCAGCCTCCGGCCCGCATCGTGCGGTGTGCAGGCAGTGGCTGCCTCAGATGCTGACCGGCCTCCCCGTGCGCCAGCCTCCGGCCCGCATCGTGCGGTGTGCAGAGGGTAGTTGACAATACGCAGTTTTCGTGGACAAGACTGGTATCAGCGTTTTCAGCGTTCGGCGTATTCGCTACTGAACGGTTACTCACAAGGAAACCTGGGTGCGCCAGCCTCCGGCCCGCATCGTGCGGTGTGCAGGTAGCGGCTGCCTCAGATGCTGACCGGCCTCCCCGTGCGCCAGCCTCCGGCCCGCATCGTGCGGTGTGCAGAGGGTAGTTGACAATACGCGGTTTTCGTGGACAAGACTGGTATCAGCGTTTTCAGCGTTCGGCGTATTCGCTACTGAACGGTTACTCACAAGGAAACCTGGGTGCGCGGGCCTCCGGCCCGCATCGTGCGGTGTGCAGGCAGCGGCTGCGTCAGATGCTGACCGGCCTCCCCGTGCGCCAGCCTCCGGACCGCATCGTGCGGTGTGCAGGCAAGGACAATCATTTGTCACATCAACATATCATTTAGGATAGGATTGAAACACGCCCCTACCGCTCACCCCAATCTTCTCTACGACTACACGAAGGCTTTAAAATTTGCTCTAAGTGGTACGGATCGTGCATACTACCGGTGGACATCTTAACCCTGAACCGAGGAGTCACCTGATGAGCACAACCTGGCGTGTACCGTTTGGCGATTTGCGGCGCAGCCATCAAGCGATTGATACCGAATTAATCGCTGCCGTCAAACGAGTTATCGAAAGTGGCTGGTATATTTTAGGCAACGAAGTAGCAGCATTTGAGCAGGAATTTGCTACTGCCTGTGGTGTGAAACATTGTGTTGGCGTAGCTAGTGGCGCCGAAGCACTCTATCTGGCGCTGGTTGCAGCGGGGATCGGTCTAGGCGATGAGGTAATTACAGTTGCCAATGCATGCATGTACGACGTGGCTGCCATCTTACAGGCTGGTGCCCGTCCAATCCTGGTTGATGTCGATCCGACTACCCAGAATCTCGATCCGGCGGCAATGGCAGCGGCAATTACGCCGCGCACCAGAGCTGTAATGCCAGTACACCTCTTTGGACGGCTCGCCGATATGGCAGCGATCAATGACCTGGCCAAACGACACGATCTCGTTGTTATCGAAGATGCGGCTCAGGCCCATGGTGCATGGCGAATCGATTCAACGGGGCAACCACGACAGGCCGGGCAGTGGGGTGATATTGCCGCATTCAGTTTCTACCCCACCAAGAATTTGGGTGCGTTAGGTGATGGCGGCGCAGTTGTGACCAACCAGACATCACTTGCCGAACGACTGCGACGCCTCCGCATGTACGGTTGGGAGCGAAAATATTACACGACCGAAATCGGTGGACGTAATTCTCGCCTCGATGAGCTGCAAGCAGCTATGTTGCGTGTGAAACTCACTCATCTTGCAGCAGCGAACGCTGCCCGGCGCGAACGCGCTGGCTGGTATGCTGCGGCGTTAGCCGATGTACCAATTGGTCTACCCGTAGATGAACCAGGCCACGTGTATCACCTCTACGTGATTACCCTTCCCGACCGGGTTACTCGCGATCGACTACGTGAGCATCTCCTCGCCCACGGTGTCGGCTGCGATATTCACTACCCAACACCTACTCATCTGCAACCGGCCTATGCTGACCTTGGCTACCGAGCGGGTAGTCTGCCGGTAACCGAAGACTTGGCCGGTCGGATTTTGTCGCTACCGATGTATCCCGAACTGACCTACGAAGAAGTGATGTTTGTCGCTGAAACAGTACGAGCGGGGATCGTATGATAGATTTTCAGCAATTTGCCGGCGCCAATGTACTGATCACTGGCGGCTTAGGCTTTATTGGCTCGAACCTGGCTCATCGGTTAGTCGAGTTAGGTGCAAATATCACGCTAGTTGACTCGCTGATCCCGGAGTATGGTGGGAATCTTTACAATATCGCCGGTATTGAGAATCGGGTGCGGGTGAACATTGCTGATGTGCGCGATGAATACTCGATGAATTATCTGGTACAGGGTCAGGATTTTCTCTTCAACCTCGCCGGGCAAACGAGCCATCTCGATTCGATGCGCAACCCCTACATTGACCTCGACATCAATTGTCGAGCCCAGCTTTCCATCCTCGAAGCCTGTCGCAAAAATAACCCGCGTATCACGATTGTCTATGCGTCCACCCGCCAGATTTATGGCAAGCCTGACTATCTTCCAGTTGATGAACGCCATTTATTACACCCAGTTGATGTAAACGGGATCAATAAAATGGCCGGTGAATGGTACCATATTCTCTACAACAATGTTTATGGTATTCGCGCATGTGCATTACGCCTGACCAACACGTATGGCCCACGGATGCGAGTCAAAGATGCGCGTCAGACCTTTCTTGGCATCTGGATCAGAAATGTCATCGACGGTAAGCCGATACAGGTTTGGGGCGATGGAAAACAACTGCGCGATTTTACCTACATCGATGATTGTGTTGATGCGTTGTTACTGGCCGCACTACACCCAGCAGCCGGCGGACAAATTTTTAATCTAGGTGGACTCGAAGTGATTAATTTACGTGATCTGGCAGCACTCACGGTTGAGATTGCCGGCGGCGGGAGTTATGAAATTATTCCCTACCCTCCAGATCGCAAACCGATCGACATTGGTGACTACTACGCCGATGATCGCCGGATTCGGACGATGCTGGGCTGGCAGCCGCGAATCGATCTCCGCACCGGTCTGGCGCGAACCATCGCGTTTTATCGTGAACATCGCCGCCATTATTGGGAACCATCACCGGATGAAGGTTAATAAAAACCGCTACAATATTCATCAAACCGTCAAGATTGGTCACTACAATGTAAGTCAACGATATACAGAGGAGCACAACATCTATGCGCGTATTAATTACTGGGGGAGCAGGCTTTCTTGGTTCACACCTGTGTGATCGCTTTCTGGCTGAAGGGCATACGGTGATCGCGATGGATAATCTGATCACCGGCAGTACCGACAATATCGCTCATCTGGCCGGTCATCCTCGCTTCCTCTTTATTCATCACGATGTAACGAACTACATTTACATCGAAGGACCCATCGACGCCGTATTGCACTTCGCTTCACCGGCGTCACCAATCGACTACCTTGAGTTGCCGATTCAGACGCTCAAAGTTGGTGCCCTTGGCACCCATAAAGCACTTGGTCTAGCGCGGGCAAAAGGTGCTCGCTTTTTACTCGCTTCGACTTCAGAAGTCTACGGCGATCCCCAAGTCCATCCACAACCCGAAAGTTATTACGGTCACGTTAATCCGGTTGGGCCACGCGGTGTGTACGATGAAGCCAAGCGTTTCGCCGAAGCCATGACGATGGCGTACCACAACTACCACGGTGTGGAGACGCGCATTGTTCGTATCTTCAATACGTATGGCCCGCGGATGCGGCTCCGCGATGGGAGGGTCGTTCCCAATTTTATTTCGCAAGCCTTACGTGGCGAACCACTCACCATTTACGGGGATGGCAGTCAGACCCGCTCGTTTCAGTATGTCTCCGATCTGGTAGAGGGCGTCTACCGATTGCTGTTTAGCGATGAAGTCGAACCGGTGAACATTGGCAATCCCAGTGAATTTACAATTGCCGAGTTCGCCCAGATCGTCAATGAAATAACCGGTAACAAAGCAGGGGTTGTCTACCGCGATCTCCGCACCAAAGATGACCCTCAAGTACGTCAACCTGATATAACCAAAGCCCGACGGATTCTCAACTGGGAACCAAAAGTATCCCTACGCGAAGGCCTAGAACAGACTATTCCCTGGTTCCGGCAGGAACTGCAACGACGTGGCGAGCTATAACTAGCACGAGGAGGCAGACTCAGCGTATGAAGGCGGTCATTCTGGCTGGCGGCTACGGTACCCGCATCAGTGAAGAGAGTGCCATTCGACCGAAGCCGATGGTTGAAATCGGTAATCGGCCTATTCTCTGGCACATTATGAAAATCTATTCGGCCCACGGAATCAACGAGTTCATCATCTGCTGTGGCTACAAAGGTCACATGATTAAAGAGTATTTTGCCAATTATTATCTGCATCATGCTGATGTGACCTTTGATATGCGCGAAAACCGTATGACAGTTCATTATACGAAGATCGAACCGTGGCAGGTGACGCTGGTTGATACCGGTGAGAATACCATGACCGGTGGACGAATCAAACGTATCCAGCCTTACGTTGGAAACGAGACCTTTTGCCTGACGTATGGTGACGGGGTAAGTGATGTCGATATTCGGGCTTTGCTCGCTTACCATCGCGAACAAGGTGTGACGGTGACCTTAACCGCAGTGCAGCCGCCAGGCCGCTTTGGGGCCTTCTCGCTGAGTGAAGGCCAGACCTTGATCGAGAGTTTCAAAGAGAAGCCGAAGGGTGATGGGGCGTATATCAACGGTGGTTTCTTCGTTGTTGAACCAGCAGCATTCGATCTGATCGCCGGTGACGAGACAGTTTGGGAACGTGAGCCACTAGAGCAGTTGGCGCAGCGAGGACAACTGGCGGCCTACCGTCACCATGGCTTCTGGCATCCGATGGATACCCTGCGCGACAAGAACTACTTGGAAGGGTTGTGGCAGAGCGGCCAGGCGCCCTGGAAAATTTGGGAATGATGGAGAAGGAGCGGGCAATGAAAGTCCTCTTAACCGGCAGCGGCGGCTACATTGGCATCGTCACTGCACCATATCTGATGGAACGTGGTCACGAGGTTGTCGGTGTTGACACCGGCTACTACGAGAGTGGCTGGCTCTACCACAGTGGCATGCGACAACCACAGTTGATTGTCCAGGATATTCGTCACTTAACCGCTGCTGACCTAGCCGGTTTTGACGCAGTGGTGCATATGGCCGAGCTATCGAACGATCCGTTGGGGCAGCTTAACCGTGATCTGACGTTTCAGATCAACCATCAGGGCAGTGTCAGGCTGGCTCGTGCTGCGAAGGCGGCTGGCGTCAGGCGCTTCGTGTATATGTCATCATGTTCGGTGTATGGCATCGGAGAGGAAGGTGAGATCAAAACTGAGGAGTCACCGGTTAACCCCCAAACGGCTTACGCCGAATGTAAAGTGCTGGTGGAGCGTGATTTGGCCCAGATGGCTGATGATGACTTTTCACCGGTATTTCTGCGCAATGCAACCGCCTTCGGCCCCTCACCGCGCCAACGGTTTGATGTGGTGCTGAACAATCTTGCCGGTTTGGCCTGGACAACCGGCAAGATCGCGATGACCAGTGACGGAACGCCGTGGCGACCACTGGTACACATTCTCGACATTGCCCAGGCTGTCGCCTGTGCGTTGGAGGCGCCGCGCGAAGCGATCCACAATCAGATTTTCAATGTTGGCGATAGCCGGTACAATTACCGTGTGCGCGAGATTGCCGAGATTGTCGCCGAAGTCTTTCCCGGTTGCGAACTAACGTTTGGTCGGAAAGATGCCGACAATCGCAGTTACCGGGTTGATTTTACCAAGATTGCGACACACTTGCCCGGATTTACCTGCCGGTATGACGCACTAGCCGGTGCTCAGCAATTGCGCGCTGTCTTCGAGCGCATTGGAATGACACGTGAGATCTTCGAGGCGCCGCCATACACTCGCCTCAAGATGCTTCGTCATCTGATCGCAACTAATCAACTTGACGCCGAACTGTTCTGGAGGAGCTGACTATGCGGTTTATTCCTACCGAATTAAAGGATGCCCACATCATTGAGTTGGAGCCACGTGAAGACAACCGTGGCTTCTTCGCACGGGTTTGGGCTGACGATGAATTCGCTGCTCATGGTCTGGTGAGTCGCGTTGTTCAGATGAACCTCTCGTATAATCGGGTGGCCGGTACATTGCGCGGGATGCACTTTCAGCACGCACCTTATGCGGAAACTAAATTAGTACGTTGCATCCGTGGCGCAATCTACGATGTGATTATCGATTTACGTCCCGATTCACCGACTTACAAGCGCTGGATTGGGGTAAAGCTCACTGCGGCTAATCGGCTTGCCCTCTACGTACCGGAAGGCTTTGCCCACGGTTTTCAGACGCTTGAAGACGACACGGAAGTGTTTTACCAGGTCTCACAGTACTACACGCCGTCTGCCGAAGGTGGCGTGCGTTATGACGATCCGGCCTTCGGGATTGAGTGGCCGTTGCCGGTCACCGAAATCAGTGAGAAAGATAAGCGCTGGCCGCTGTTTAACGGTTAGCAAGCGTTGTGGGTGTGTCTTTCGCAACCTGCATTCGCACCAGGTGTGAAGGTGTGGATGCAGGTCAGTCTGCTCACCCGGCCAGTTCGGTATTTGAGATTATCTGTTATCCCCTCTCTGCTTGCAGGTGCATAACATCTACCGCAGGCACGTCTAACGAGCGCCTGCAAGCACAGAACAACCCCGCGGAGAAAACTATGATCCTGATCGACACTGCATTGCAACGCGCCGAAGCTGAGGGCCGGCCAATTCGAGTTGGCATGATCGGTGCGGGCTTTATGGCGCGTGGAATTGCCCTCCAGATGATCCGGTATACCCGTGGTATGCGATTGGTTGCTATCGCCAATCGCACAATTGAACGAGCAATCCAGGCGTATACTGAAGCCGATGTACCGACCGAAGCGATTCGCCGAGTCGATTCGCCAACTGCTTTGGCAGCAGCACTCGAAGCTGGTGCACCAGCAGTAACCAGCGATGCGCTCTTGCTTTGCACTGCCGATGGCATTGATGTCATTCTCGAAGTGACCGGTGCGGTTGAATTTGGCGCTCAAGTAGCCCTAACCGCGATGCGCCACGGCAAACACGTAGTAACGATGAATGCCGAACTCGATGGAACCCTCGGTGCAATTTTGCAGGTGTATGCCCGTCGCAATGGTGTGATCTTTACCCTTTCCGACGGAGACCAGCCCGGCGTCATTATGAACCTCTATCGCTTCGTGCGCGGGTTAGGGGTCAAGCCGGTATTGTGCGGCAATATCAAGGGATTACACGATCCGTATCGCAATCCAACCACGCAGGCCAATTTTGCCCGTCAATGGGGGCAAAATCCATATATGGTGACCAGCTTCGCCGATGGAACAAAAATTTCGTTTGAGCAGGCTGTCGTGGCAAACGCGACAGGGATGCGGGTCGCGAAGCGGGGGATGTTTGGGCCAACCGTACCATCCGGCACACCGCTAGCCGATGTCGTACATGAGCTGTATCCGCTAGAGGCCTTGCTCGAAGGGCCAGGGATTGTCGATTACGTTGTCGGTGCAACACCGGGGCCAGGCGTGTTTGTGTTGGGTACCCACGACCATCCACGGATGCAGCACTACCTCAACCTGTATAAGCTAGGCAAGGGGCCGCTCTACCTCTTTTACACACCGTATCACCTGTGTCATTTTGAGGTTCCCAATTCGGTCGCACGGGTCGCTCTGTTTGGTGATACGGTGCTAGCAGCGGCCGGACGACCAACCGTTGAAGTGATTGCAGCGGCCAAAACTGATCTACGCGCTGGTCAAACGCTCGATGGGCTAGGGGGTTACATGACGTATGGATTAGCTGAAAATGCCGAGGTCGTGCAGGCTGAACGTCTCTTACCAATCGGGCTGGCAGAGGGATGTACCCTATTGCGCGATATTCCGAAAGATGGCATCATTACCTACGCCGATGTGCAATTACCACCCAATCGGTTGAGTGATCAGTTGCGGGCCGAACAAGACGCGATGTTTTGGTCATAGGTGTTCTAGCTCTTCCCGGGGTGAGGAAGAATGAGCGCAGGCCAATTGCTTTCAGAGCACTAAGAGCGTGATCAAGAACCCGGATTTCGCATCGGGCACGTACCATGCCCGGGCAACCATTTGGGAGGTTGACAATATTCATTCGCTCCCGCGCCCCACGTTCCCCCTTCCTCTCCCCCAAGGGGAGAGGAAGGAGGTTAGGGGGAAGGTGAGGGATGCCAATCACAGAGGAGACGCATGCGCTACCTGCCGACGCTTCCCATCAGAAAACCCCGGTAAAAGAAATGATCGGGCGTCTTGGGCATCAGAGATACAACTGTAGGCATAGACCCAGAGGGTCACAGCAGCACTTCCTAACAGGACTCATCCGTCATGAACATGACGACAGGATAGCCGGCTAGGCACTAAAACCCGAACCCAGCATATCACCCCACATCAATCGGCTGCGCAATCGTTCGGCTGATCTTGGTGGTGATTCCGCGGCGACCACTCTTTTTCTTCTACAATGATTTCAATAGTCTTAAACCGGCGTCCACTTTCAGGGTCGTACCGATAACGAACGCAGACAAGCTTATCTCCATACATCGCTTGCAGCTTCTTAGTACCGCGCTGGCCGGGTTTCAATTTGAGACGAGTGCGCATTGGTGGCTCCGTGGTATATTAGCGACAGCTCTTTGTCGTACTATACCGATCTGTGTTACCATATCATTACCGCAGCGCTGGTATATACCCGACACTATTTTTTCTGATTACGATGCACTTTCCACCAGAGGTAGCTGACGTGCTTCGCCGGCCAGCAATGTCTGAGCAGCCGCTGCAACAAAACCACGGAAGAGCGGGTGTGGTTTGCCCGGACGTGATTGGAATTCGGGGTGGAATTGACTGGCTACATACCAGGGATGATCACGCAATTCAATGATCTCAACCAGGCGCTTGTCTGGTGACACACCGCTGATAACCAGACCGGCCGCTTCAAGGATGGCCCGGTAACGGTTATTGAACTCGAAGCGATGACGGTGCCGTTCTTCTACCCGGTTACAACCGTAAGCGGCATGTGCTCGCGTTCCCGGTATCAGTTCACAAGGGTAGAGACCCAGACGCATCGTGCCGCCCTTCTCGGTAATATCACGTTGATCGGGCATCAAATCGATGACCGGATGAGCAGTCTGCGGATTGAATTCAGTACTATTCACATCATGAGTGCCGAGGACGTGACGTGCAAAGGCAATGGTAGCGCATTGCATACCTAGACAGAGGCCGAGGTAAGGGATGCCATGCACCCTGGCATAGTCAGCAGCCGCAATCTTCCCCTCAATCCCTCGCTCACCGAATCCACCCGGTACCAGAATACCGTAGACGCCTGCTAGCAAGCGGGCTGCACCCTCGCGTTCTACTTCTTCGGCTGAGACCCAGCGAATATCGATGTCTATCGATTGTTCAAGACCGGCATGATGCAGCGCTTCAACAACGCTAATGTAGGCATCGTGTAGCTCAACATATTTCCCGACAAGGGCAATCGGTAAGCGACGTTTCTCCTGCCGGATGCGGGCGACCAGTGCACGCCACTCTTCTAGGTCAGGCGGGTTCGCAGGCAATCCTAACCGTTCGACCAAATATTCACCCAGGCCCATATCTTCGAGGACTAGCGGTACTTCGTAGATCGAGTCAACGGTCGGTACCGGAATCACAGCGCGCACATCAACGTCGGCGAAAAAGGCGATCTTCTCGCGAATCTCATCATCAATAGGACGATCAGCCCGGCAAAGAATAATGTCGGCGCTAATCCCGACATTGCGGAGAGCCATCACCGAGTGTTGCGTCGGTTTCGTCTTCAGTTCGCCGGTGCTGATGTGCGGCAAGAGGGTAACGTGAATATAGAGAATGTTGTCACGTCCAACATCTTTCCGCATCTGACGGATTGCCTCGAGGAAGGGAAGACTCTCGATATCGCCGACAGTGCCACCAATTTCAACGATCACCACATCAGCCTGGCTGCTCCGTGCCAGTGCTCCAATACGGGCCTTGATCTCGTTGGTAATGTGTGGGATTACCTGAATCGTGCCACCAAGGTAATCTCCTCGTCGCTCTTTCGCAATTACTGCCGAGTAGATTTGGCCGGTGGTGACGTTGCTCAATCGGCTCAGGTTCACATCAATAAACCGTTCATAATGCCCAAGATCGAGGTCGGTCTCTGCGCCATCAGCCGTGACGAAGACTTCACCATGCTGATACGGTGACATCGTGCCCGGATCAACGTTGAGGTAGGGATCGAGCTTCATAACGGAAACCGAGAACCCACGGCTCTTCAACAAGCGACCGATGGAGGCAACACCAATCCCTTTCCCTACCGAAGAAACAACCCCACCAGTAACAAAAATGTACTTGGTCATAGCACATTACTCCCTGTTCTAAAGATTTGTGGGTCGGTCAACCTTCGGGTTGAACCGACCCACACTGGCTCTCTTCTCGTTGTGTCAAATACGATTGCATCCCGAACAATCGGTATCTGCCGACGATTTGAACTGGCTGTAACTGACTTTGCGCTACCGTTTAAGCGTGTGTCTGAAGTCTTCTCTTCCCCCTGTGTTCAGTATCTCTGTCCCTCATTCATAGGAGAAGCAGAAGATGAATGATGCAGGTCACACGCTGTTGTACTTCAATAGCTAAGTATACCACAAATGGCCCTATGCACTATCCGTGTATCGGGCGAAGAAAAACGATCCTGGTCTGCTCTTCATCCTCCGGCAAGGCATTGGCATTGATCACAAACTTATCTTCAGCGGTATACTCTTTCAATCCCATCTCGCTGATAAACCGCTCGATTGGGGCCAGCGGTGGATCGAAATTGGTTTGCCCCATTGCATAGTGCATTGGTATCACAAAGCGTGGCTCGATTTGGCTGATAACATTACTGGCCAGTGCTGGCCCAATCGTCTCACCACCACCAACCGGGACAAACAGCACATCAACATTTGAGCCAATCTCTTCGAGCTGGCTCGTCGTTAGCTCGTGACCAAGGTCGCCAAGGTGACAGAAGACCAGGTCATCGAGGTGAATGATGTACACCGTATTGAAACCACGTTCAGCACCCTTCACCTGATCATGAAAGGTACGCACACCGGTAATCAAGACCCCGCCAATCTCGTATTCACCGGGACCATCAACAACAAAAACGCGATCACGCAGGGGACGCACCGCACTGGAATTGTCGTGATCGGGATGGTGATGACTTACAGTCACAATAGATGCTGTTGGCCGTCCGAGATCGAAACCGATAGAACGATGATAGGGATCGCAAACGATCGTGCCATCCCGACCGCGAATTCGGAAACAAGCATGACCGAGAAATTGCACTTCTGGCATAGAACTCCTTACGCTGCCTCGTGAAAACGGTTAGGATCCCTCTTAAAAATACGTCGGAACCATGCTCCTCTTGTCTGGAAACGCGGGCCTCGGACCCGCGAACTGTCGTGAGTGGAGATATTGTCTTTCTATTTTCCTCACTTTGCGGCTGCGCAGTACACGGCTTGCGCCACCCTTACCCTCTCTGGCCACGGCTCTTTCACACGGTGAAAGGACGGGAGAGCGTGAATGAAGGTTTAGAACCTACCCCTACCACTCAACCCTGTTTCTCAACTCCTATCTACTCTTTCCGCTCATACGACCGCCAGGCATGAAAAAACCTGGAAAAGTCCAATCAAAGGTGTACAAGTATTGATCTGTTTCAAGCTGCCATAGCATGTATTGTATATTGTATGTGGAATACTGTTATATAGAAAGCCTCTGATCTCACCCGTATTTCTCACAGCGGTATCCCATTGCTGAAGATGACCTGCAAGTCTCAACACCCTAATTATAACAGGTACATTATATTGATGATCGTGGAACGGTTGTTTTCATCTTTCAGAAAGGTCTCGAAGATGTTCACCATTAATGGAGGAGGAGAGCCGGTTCTTTGGCGATCAAAACTGCTGTATTCTATACAATATTATGTAAACGTTTCATCATCACTTTTCAGAATGAAAACACGGTTACAAATATCGGATTTAGTGATACGCCCCGAAATAATCCCTTAAGTTCGTTATGCCGTTTGATGTCAATGGAGCCATAACTCGTCACTGCTTCGATCAGAAACAGACTGTTCTTAGTTTCGAGGTGTACAATCACATCAGGCATTTTGCCATGTTCATTAACAATTCAGTGCTGAGTCGTGTCATAAACTGCGCAATATACCATGGAGTAAAAAACTGACCATGTTCTGCCTGAGTCGCCTTGCTGTGGACTGCCGCCATACACGGCCATCAATAATATTCAAGGATGTTGTTCTGAAATGAGGAACCAACCAACATGTTCTTGCTCATAGTATCGGCTATAACGGCACTTACAAACAGGTGAGGAAGACAGCTTCCATCTTCACGAGCTACGACACCATTGGTTTCTAAACACCTTTGCCGTTTTGGTGAAAAAGTATTGACCACAACAAACGCTAGTCATTGTCAGTATATTCTGACTTATCATCGGCTGGCCGCACCTCGCGCCATAAACGGACAAGTATCGGCCTGATCAGGTCGATTGCAAACCCACGGCGCAGTAAGTATCCACCCAAACGCCGTTGGAATGTATTCCAGTCAGGGCTGGCCGCGTATCGTGACAAAACGGCACGCGCAGCCATTTCGGCACGAGTTTCTTCATTGGACTCGTCCTCTTCACTACTCAGCGCTGACTCGATCAATGCCGGATCGATACCCTTTTGGCGAAGCTCGGCTCGTAACGCTTGTTCACCGCGACGAGACAGTGCACGTCGCTGAGCAACCCAGCGGCTGGCGAAGTCGGCATCGTTGAGTAAGCCTAACTCCTGCAGGCGGGTAATGGTCTGGGTACAAATCTCTTCGCTAAAGCCTTTACGCTGTAAAAAGCGATAGACCTCATAGCTAGAGCGCGCCCGTCGCTCGATCTGACGCAATGCCTTTTGCATTGCCTGATCGGCCTGTTCGCAGGCAACGAGTTGTGCCCAGCCCTGCTCATCAAGATAGACGCCGACAGCCAGACGGGTGCGGGCGAGCGTGTTGAGGCTGATCCCTATCGCAAATTCATTATCGATAAAGATATTGACGCGCTGGGGATCGTTATGCTGTTGGCGAATAGCAGTGACAGTTCCGACAGGCATGATGGTATGTCCGACACGCGCTTTTACCTATGCAGGAAGGGAAATGATTTCCTGTTCTGCCGTGAGATGGTTCGTAGGCGAGGTACATTCGCCATTACAGGATTTCACCAATTCGTTGCATATCAGACGTCTTTCGGCAATCTGCTATTACAGGACGATCAGGTTTGAAACTGCGTCCCACCGGTACAGAGATGTTCAACGTCTTCAGAGTCCGTGCTGCGGAGCACGACTGGCATCCCTCACATTCTCCCTCCACTCCTTCTTCTCCCTGTGGAGGAAGGGTGAGATTGAAAGGGGTTGGAAAACAATCCTTATCGCTTACTTCTCTCTCTTGCCATCACTACTGCCAGGAAAGGAGAGAACGTTGAAAAGCCTTACTCCCAGTATGGAAACGATAGTCATTACCGAGAAGTGGTACGGTATCCATTAACAGGTTTCCAGCCAGGTTTCACATTGAACGACTACGACCTGGGCTTTTCGCTACTAACGTTGCAGAGACGTATCCTTCCCTAACCTCACGCTCTGGTAAGCTAGCATTATAAAGCACTTCTACCGTCACATACCTAATACCAATCCCGTTCGCGAAAACCGTGTATCTTGGTCGCGTGCCTCTGGATCGCTCCCTGCCCCCCACTTGCAGGGGTATTGGAGGGTACCAGCGGCGCTGGCAGGATGATACACGGCTTACGCAGACAGGATTGGTACAAGAGCATAATCAACAACCCGGATTTCTTACTGGGAACGTACCATTCCCGTACAACTACTGCGTTGGAAGGCCAATGTTCTGTTCCGCTATTCGTCGCACGTCCCCTCTGCCGAGCGGGCAACGCTAGGTGCTACGCGAGACGGGTTGGGTGAGCAACGTTTACCCGCGCTGCGCCTTCTCCCTTCTGCTCCCCGTGGAGGAGCGGAAGGGAGCTAGGGGGAAAATGAGGGGCACCAAGCGTGCTCCGTAGTACCGGCCTTGAAACTGTCGAAACCCTGTTCTATCACGTCACGGAGCCGCATGTGTTGCCTGCCAGCGCTCCCCAAAACACTCTATTGCGTACCATTGTCGAGCCTCATCAACAGCTCAGGTTTTTGATCATGCTCTATGAAGAAGTACCTTTCCCTAACCTCACAGTATCGGTGAACTCTTCCTTTGAGCACACAAACGAGGAAGGGTTTGGAAAAATGCAGTCGATATTCACTGCAACGCACGTCATCGATACCGACGATCGTTCACTCCCTCGAACTGTCAATTTGGAAAGACGGCGGTTAATGTCCGTCGTAACGCAATGCTCATACCTTTATCAGTACCGGCTTTAGCAAGCGTTCCAACTGCACAGGCGAGCATTTGTAATCTCTCCACAAAGGCTGCCAGCGTGTGCGTTACTCTTCAAAGATGGTGTCTTCATCAATATCAGCACTCGGTGCAATAACCGCCGGATTCGTCAGCGCCTGCGCCTTGATCAAGCGTTCGATCTCGTCGGTCAGGGCGGGATTATTCTTCAAAAACTCACGTACATTCTCGCGCCCCTGGCCGAGACGATCCTCGCCAAGGTAGAACCAGGCGCCGCTCTTACGAATAATCCCCAGCTCGGTACCGATATCGATAATATTCCCTTCGCGGGAGATCCCTTCGTTTGCCAGAATATCGAATTCAGCCTGACGGAACGGTGGCGCAACTTTGTTTTTGATCACCTTAACCCGCACGCGCGAGCCAATCGCCTCCTGGCCTTGCTTGAGAGTCTCGATGCGGCGAATGTCGAGTCGTACTGAGGCATAGAACTTCAACGCCTGGCCGCCAGTCGTTGTTTCTGGCGAACCAAACATCACCCCAATCTTCATTCGTAGTTGGTTGATGAAGATAACAACTGTACGGCTCTTGCTGATTGCACCGGACAGCTTGCGCAAGGCCTGGCTCATCAAGCGGGCTTGCATACCGGGCATCGAGTCGCCCATCTCTCCTTCAATCTCGGCCCGAGGGACGAGGGCAGCTACCGAGTCGATAACAATGACATCAATCGCGTTCGAGCGCACCAGCATCTCGCAGATTTCTAGCGCTTGTTCACCGGTATCCGGTTGCGAGACGAGCAGATCGTCAATTTTAACCCCACACCGCGCCGCGTAGACTGGATCAAAGGCATGCTCGGCGTCGATAAAGGCACAGATACCACCCATCTTCTGCGCCTCTGCAATAATGTGCTGGGCCAGAGTAGTCTTGCCGCTGCTCTCGGGGCCAAAGATTTCGACAACGCGCCCTCGGGGGACGCCACCAATGCCCAGGGCGATGTCAAGAGCGATTGAACCGGTAGGGATGGCTTCGATAGCCAACCGGCTGCTCGCCTCGCCCATCTTCATAATCGAGCCTTTACCAAACTTGCGGTCGATCTGCGCCATCGTTGCCGCGAGTGCTTTTTCTTTCTCCGGGGTGATAGCCATCGCGGGCGCTCCTCCATTACTCTTGCTCACTCGTTTACTCCTCTTGCTATGCTGCCGATGGGGAGGGCGCTGTCAATGTTATTGCCTGCCCCGTACATATGTGCTATTATAGCACATATGTACGAATTCAGCAAGAGGGATCACACTGTTATTTGCCTCCCTATTAGTATAACGCGCTCATCGCTGTTTTGGTACACTTTTGTGTTGTTTCCAGGAGCGCCGTCCGGGACGCAACGGTGCTGCGCCCCGAATTACGGGTGGAATCCGATGGGCAGGTTGGGGTATGGCGCCGCCATTGGCGATCGTATTGCCACCGTTGGTACGATCATCCCAGCCATCATCCCCACCCCGATGCGACCGGCCCCCGTCCCGACATTCCTGCCCCCGCCATTATCCCCGTCTCGACGTCGTGCCCCTATGGGCGGAACCCGATGGGTGTGGGGTACAGCGTCATCGGAGATACACCACCGTCTAGGCGAGGCGGCACCTCATCCCTTCCTTGCTAGTGAACGAACGGAGTGCCACGATCAATAAACGTCATCCAGACTTCCAGAATGCTCCCGATCCACGCAGTTTCCTCGAACGCGCGGGACACCGTTCTGCATTGTACAGTGTGTGGGGCGGCGTATTAACACCCCATCACCCCCAATCCCCGCAAGCAGGGGTGAACCCAACTTCTGCCGATGCGGTGAAGCGCATGATCGGTAAGACAATTGAGGAGTTGGATAAACCACCATCAGAACGAGAAGCTGCGGACGGGTTGGCAACCTCCTCTTTCCGCACCCCCTTCTTCTCTCATCTCACCACTGCCGGTCGAGAAGAAACGTTGAAAAGCCTTGCACAAAGGGTAACATCGGGGGTACGTATGGTAACTTGAGTTGTGGTATATTGCAAGTAGTTTACGAAGGTATTCATCAGGAGCATATCATATGGTTAAACGAATTCCACCCGGCCCTGGTCAGGAATCGGTCTGGGATTATCCGCGCCCACCGCGACTAGAGCCGACATCACGGCGTATCAGGGTGCTATTTGCCGGTATCACTCTGGTTGACAGTCGGCGTGCAATCCGGGTTTTGGAAACTAGTCATCCACCGGTCTATTACGTGCCAACAGATGATATTCGCATGGAGTTTTTACGTCCAAATCTGGTGCGTTCACTCTGTGAGTTTAAGGGCGTAGCGTCCTATTACGATGTTGTCGTTGGCGAACGCATTGCGCCACAAGCAGCGTGGTCGTACCTTCATCCCACCCCAGCGTTTGAGGCGATCCGGGGACATCTCGCCTTTTACGCCGCGCCAATGGATGCCTGTTATGTCGATGATGAGCTGGTGACACCTCAACCAGGTGGTTTCTATGGCGGCTGGATTACCAGTGATATTGTTGGCCCGTTTAAGGGTGAACCTGGAACCTGGGGGTGGTAGTTTGGGTTTGACCGGTCTGCACACAATGTACCGGAGTTACCCTGGAATGCAGGGAGGAATGAGAGACCGGCACTAACGTTGCGAGCGATTCGCTGTCGAACCAACCGTATTGGTAATGAAAGGAAAGTAGATGAGTTTATCAGAAGAGCAGCAACACGTTTTACAGGTAGCCCGCGCAGAGGTGCTGTCCGGGCGAATGAGCCGCCGTGCATTCTTACGCTTGGGACTGGCACTTGGGTTGTCGGCAGGAGCTACTGCACTGGTCGCATGTGGTGGCACGTCAACACCAGCGCCGACGGCCACTGCACCAATAGCTGCCGGTAGTGGACCAACCGGTCGGCTACGGGTTGCTAGCGAGATTCCTGTTCAGCTTGATCCGGCTTTTGCCTCATCCGATGCCGAGATCTTGATTCTTAACCACGTATACGATTATCTGGTTGATATCGATGCGACTAATGCCGTCGTTCCTCGACTGGCTCGTGAATGGACGATTAGCGAAGATGGTTTACGTTATCGGCTGGTGTTAGCGCCGGGAGTGACCTTTCACGATGGCAGTCCGTTGACCGCGGCTGATGTGGTCTGGACGTTCAATCGGTTGCGTGATCCGGCGTTGCAATTACCAACCGCCGATCTTTACGCGAACATTGCCGATATTGCTGCCGACGGGGATAATGCGGTTGTCTTTACCCTTAGCGAAGCAAACCCCTTTTTCCTCTACGATCTGTCTGATAACCACGCGCTGGTATTGCGCGCCGAGAGTGAGAACCCGGCAACGGCATTCAACGGAACAGGCCCATTCCGCGTTGTCGAGTATCGTACCGAAAACCGCATTGAACTTGCGGCTAATATCTCCTATTTTCAACCTGGTAAGCCATCGGTTGCCAATCTTGAGATTATTTTCTTCGCCGACCAGGCGGCAGCCGTTGATGCGCTGCGCGGTGGTCAAGTCGATCTGGTGTTGCGTATGCCAACGCCGCTCTTCCAGACCTTGCAACAAGAGAGCGGTATTGTGACCGTGCAAACGCCAACCAACGGCTTCGATCTGGTACGATTGCGTGCTGACCGTGAGCCTGGTAATAAGCCAGAGGTCATTCGGGCGCTGAAACTGGCAACCGACCGCGAAGCAATTTTTCGCCAGGTAAAGGCCGGTTTAGGCGCGATTGGTCGTGATAGTCCAATTGGGCCGCTGTTTAGCGCATACTATTCGGAAGAAACCCCTCTTCCCCCACGCGATCCGGCAGCAGCTCGCGAATTGCTTGCCCGTGCCGGTTACGCTAATGGCTTACAGCTTGATCTGCATGTGCCCGATTCGGGTGATCGCCCCGATCTGGCTGTGGTGCTGAAAGAGCAGTGGGCTGAAGCCGGGATCAATGTCAATGTGATTGTCGAGCCAGAAAGTGTCTATTACGGTGATAACGGCTGGTTAGAGGTTGATCTGGGGATTACCGGTTGGGGTTCACGACCGGTACCGCAGTTTTACCTCGATGTGATGCTGGTGAGTGGTGCGATATGGAATGAGAGCCGCTTCAGCGATCCAGAGTTTGATGCGTTGGCTGCAACGGCTCGAACCACTCTCGATGAGGCTGAGCGCGTGCGTGCTTACCGTGAAATTCAACGGATTCTGATCGAACGCGGCCCGATCATTATTCCCTATTTCTTTGCTCAGCTTAGTGCTCATCGGGCCGGATTGCGCGGCTATGTCGCCAAGGCGTTTCCCGGACGTACAGATTTGGCTACGATTGCAGTGTAAGGTTGGTAGTATGGTGAGTGATGTTTCGGGTAAACTCACCACAGAGAACACAGAGGGTACGGAAAGGAAACAACTCTCTGTGTAAATGAGTAGTTCAGTGATATTGGCATGAAGTTAAGCCGATTTGTGCGGGCTTTTTTCGCCGATCTGGCAACAGCGACCGGTACGACTATTGTCATCTTGTTCCTCGGATTGGCCTTGTTTGGGCCATTGATTGCACCGTA